>Ga0194121_10001097_pt1 | contig 47159 bp, 45 predicted proteins | sample TA2MahCa50mmetaG_FD_148609 | JGI IMG/M metagenome (GOLD analysis project Ga0194121, IMG submission 148609) | Freshwater microbial communities from Lake Tanganyika, Tanzania - TA2015020 Mahale Deep Cast 50m | ecosystem: Environmental > Aquatic > Freshwater > Lake | place: Tanzania: Lake...
CACCCCCCGGCGCGCCCGCGCCGTCCGCCGACGCCGCCGGGCGCGACGCCACGTCAGGGCCAGCGGCGGGCGGCGGACAGTTCAATGTCAGCGTTCGAGAGGTCGCTCTTCGGAACGCGCGCGTCACCCTGAGAGACGAGACCGTTGGGGCCACGCTCGCGCTCAACGACGCCTCCGTTCTCGTCAAGGATGTGGCCTGGCCCTCCGGCTCGCCGCTGTCGTTCGAGATCAAGACCGGGCTGCCGGCCGCGGGGACGCTTTCGGTTCAGGGGACCGCGACGCTGGCGCCCGTGGCGGCCGAGCTCTCCATGTCCATGCGCGGGGCGCCGATCGCGCCCTACCAGCCCTACATTCCGACTCCCGGACGCATCGTCGGCGTGTTCAACGGCGAGAGCCGGTCGAAAGTCAGCTTCGTCGACGGCCGGCTCGCGATGGCCGTGTCGCAAGGCAAGTCCTGGATCGACGGGTTCGAGATTCGCGCGCCCGCGGCCGCGCCGGGCACCGCGGCGCCGGTGAAGATCGCGAAGGTCGTCATCGACGGCGTCAACTTCGCGCATCCCGGGAAGGCGAGCGCCAGGAGCATCACCGTCACCAGGCCCGAGCTCCGGATCGAGCGCGACGCCAACGGCGACATCAATCTGCGGCGCCTGTTCGCCGCGGAGACGCCCGAGCTCAAGACCACGCGCAGCGCCACGCCCGTGAGCACCGCGCCGCCGCCGCCGGTCGTCGCGAACGCGGCGGCCCCCGGCGCCGCCCCGTCCACCGCGGTCGCCGCGCCGCTGCCCGCGGGCGCGACCGTCGCGCCCGCGAGTGAGGGAATGACGCTCGTGCTCACCACGCCGATGCCGCTCGAGGTGGGGGCGATCGTCATCGAGGACGGGCATGCGCGGTTCCTCGACCGCACCACCAAGCCGGCGTTCTCCGAGACGGTGTCGAAGCTGGCCGTCCGCCTCGACGGGCTGTCGAGCGAGCCGGGGAAGCGCGCGAAGCTCGCCGTGCACGCGATCCTCGGCGGCGATTCCGCGCTCGATCTCACGGGCGAGGTGGCGCCGTTCGGCGATCTCTACGCGAACATCGCGGGCGAGCTGCGTGGCTTCGTGCTGCCGACCGTGAACCCGTACGCGGACACCGCCATCGCCTGGATCATCGAGCGCGGCACGCTCGGCGTGAAGCTGCACTACGTGATCGAGAAGAATCAGCTCACCGCGAAGAACGAGATCATCGTCGACAACCTCCACGTGGCGCGCTCGCGCGCGGAGGACGAGGTGCAGCGCCGCGTGGGCCTCCCGCTCGGCCTCATCGTGGCGCTCGTCACCGACTCGAACAACGGCATCCGCGTGAACCTCCCGCTCACGGGCAGCCTGCAGACGTGGAGCGTCGACATCAGCGACGCCATCTGGAGCGCGGTGAAGAACGTCGTCGTCAACGTGGTGGCGGCGCCGTTCAAGGCGATCGGACGGCTCTTCACCGGCGGCGGCGACAAGATCGAGTCGGTCGCGATCGACCCGGCGCCGTTCGCGCCCGGCAGCCCGACGCTCGCGGGCGAAGCCGAGCGCCACCTCACGAAGGTGGCGGACTTCCTCCGCAAGTCGCCGGCGATCAAGCTCACGCTGGCGCCGGTGACCACGCCGGCCGACGCGCAGAGCCTGCGCGAGCAGGCCCTCACCGCGCGGCTGCAGCGCGTGCAGCGCGAAGCGAAGCTCGAAGATTTCGCGCAAGCCGTGGCGGCGGAGTTCGCGCGCGTCTTCCCCGGCGAGCCCGCGCCGAAGACGACCGACGAGCGCCTCGCGCGGCTGCGCGAGCGCGAGCCCGTGCCGACCGCGGCCGTCGCGGAGCTCGCGACGCGGCGCATGACGGTCGTGCGCGAGGCGCTCGCGGAGAAGGAGGGCATTCCGCCGGTGCGGCTGGTGACCGGCGACGCGGTCAGCGAAGGCAAGGGGGACGGCCGCGTGGAGTTTCGGATCGGCCAGTAAGCCGTACAATCGCGCCATGAGCGACGCCCGCCGCATCATCGACATCTCGATGCCGCTCGAGAACGACGTCCTGTCCGACCCACCCGGCTACGGCCCGAAGATCGAGTACGTGACGCACCAGCAGAGCGCGAAGGACGTCACCGGCTTCTTCCCCGGGCTCGAGCAGAAAGACCTCCCCGACGGCGAAGGCTGGGCCATCGAGTGGATCCGCCTCATGACCCACAACGGCACGCATCTCGACGCGCCGTACCACTTCGCGTCCACGATGAACAAGGGCGAGCGCGCGATCACCATCGACGAGGTGCCGCTCGACTGGTGCTTCCGGCCGGGCGTGAAGCTCGACTTCCGCGCGCGGCCCGACGGCCACGTGGTCACCGCGGCCGAGGTCGAGGCCGAGCTGAAGCGCATCGGCCATACGCTCCAGCCGCTGGAGATCGTCCTCGTGAACACGCGCGCGGGCTCGGCGTACGGTCAGCCGGACTACGTCGCCGCGGGCGCGGGCATGGGCCGTGAAGCGACGCTCTACCTGCTCGAGCGCGGCGTGCGCGTGACGGGGACGGATGCGTGGAGCTGGGACGCGCCGTTCGTCCACACGAAGGAGAAGTTCACGCAGTCCGGCGACGCCAGCCTCATCTGGGAGGGGCACAAGGCGGGCCGCGAGATCGGCTACTGCCACCTCGAGAAGCTGCACAACCTCGAAGCGCTGCCGGCCGACGGCTTCACGGTGGCCTGCTTCCCGGTGAAGATCCGCGGCGCGTCCGCCGGCTGGACGCGCGCGGTCGCGATCCTCTAGCGCATCCGTGCGCGAGATCAGGATCGAGCCGACGTTCGAGAGCTGGCAGCACGCCGCGCGGCTGCTCCTCCGCGACGACGTGTCGCCCGGCGACGTCGCGTGGCGCGAGGTGCCGGTGGGCGACGCGCCGCCGGCCGGCGAGGTGACCGACCCCAATCGCGCGATCCGCGTGCCGCGCGCGTTCGTCGATCTCGCGCGCGGCGTGGTGATCCATCGCGATCCCACGCGCTGGTCGCTCCTCTACGAGGTGCTCTGGCGGCTGCTGCGCGAGGGGCGCGCGCTCATCCAGGGCGGCGATCCGAGCGTGGACAAGCTCGTGCAGCTCGAGCGGGACGTGCGCGAGAACCGCGCGGTGATCACGGCGGCGCCCTTCGTCCCCGCCGGCGCGGGGCTCGACGCGCTCGCCGCCGCCGCTTCGCGCTGCGCGGGCTGCGAGCTGTCACGCCACGCGAGCCAGACCGTGTTCGGCCGCGGGCCCGCGGACGCGCGCATCGTGCTGGTCGGCGAGCAGCCCGGCGATCAGGAAGACCGGCCGGGCGCGCCGTTCGTCGGGCCCGCGGGCGAGGTGCTGGACCGCGCGCTCGGGGAGGTCGGCCTCGATCGCGCGACGCTCTACGTGACCAACGCGGTGAAGCACTTCAAGTACACGCGGAAAGGGCCGCGGCGCATCCACCAGACGCCGGGCCCCTCCGACATCGCGGCGTGCCGGCCGTGGATCGAAGCGGAGCTCGAGCAGCTTCGGCCCGCGATGCTCGTGTGCCTCGGCGCGACCGCTTCGCGCGCGCTGATCAGCCCGGGCTTCCGCCTGCTCCAGCAGCACGGAACGTTCCTGGAGACGCGGTGGGCGGCGCGCACGCTGGCGACGATCCACCCGTCCGCCGTGCTGCGCGGCGAAGGGGACGCCGAGCAGGCGCGCCTCTACGCGATGCTGCGCGACGATTTACGCGTGGTGGCGCAGAGCAGCAACACGGTCGATCCCCCCAAGGAGAAGACATGAGCGAGAGTGAGACGTATCGGAAGGGTGCGGAGCTGCGGCGGCAGCTCCTGGGCGACGCCTACGTCGAGAAGGCGAACAGCGGCGTCTACGCCGATCCCGTGATGAAGAAGTTCATCGACGTCGCGACCGAGAGCGTGTTCGGCGCGCTGTGGACGCGGCCGGGCCTCGATCTGAAGACGCGCACGCTGGTGTGCGTGATCACCGACGCGGCCACCGGCCGCTTCCCGGAGCTGGCCATCCACGTGCGGATGGCGCTGCGGCAGGGATGGACGGAGGACCAGCTCGTCGAGGTGCTGCTGCACATGTCGGGGTACGTCGGCGTGCCGGTCATTCGCGAGTCGCTGATCACCGCGAAGGAAGTCTTCGCGGAGGTGAAGAAGGGGAGCTAGCGGACGGCGGCGAGGACGAGCTTCACGAAGCCGTCGAGGCTCGTCTTCTCGATCCAGCGGACCACGGCCGTGAGGTCGTTCTCGGGATCGACGTAGATCACGTTGCTGCCGGCGCCGCGGGCGGAGAAGGCCGAGGCCGGCGCGCTCGGCAGCGACGTGCGTCCCGTGTTCAGCCACCAGAGCAGGCCGTATTGCGGGTTCAGCGCGCACGGGCGGCGCACGTCGTCCATCCACGCCCGCGAGATGATCTGTCGTGCGCCCCACGCGCCGGCGCGCTGGACGAGCAGCCCGAAGCGCGCGTGATCGCGCGTCGACATCCAGAGCCCGCCGCCCCAGTGCGAGCCGCCGGGCACCGACGGCATGCGGCGGCCGTCGATCTCCGCCCACGCGTTGCGGTACGGCTGCCACTCCCACGTCGCGCCCGCGCCGATCGGATCCATGATCTCGCGGCGCAGAACGGTCCCGAGCGGCTCGCGGAACACCTGGAGGAGCGCCAGGCTCAGCCGGTTCACACGGACGTCGTTGTACTCCCACAGCGTGCCGGGCGGCCGCATCACGCGACGCTCGCCCTTCTTCGCGTAGCCCAGCTCGCTCTTGCCCACGTCGCGGTTGTGGTCGATCGAGTCCGGCTTGTCCCACAGCGTGCCCTGCCACTCGCTGGTCTGCTGCAGCAGGTGCCGCCACGTGATCGCGCGGTTCTGCTCCCCGTCGAAGCCGCCGTCGCGCACGGTGTCGCGGACCGGGTCGTCGACGCGCAGGAGCCCGCGATCGGAGGCGAGGCCGGCGAGGATCGCGAGGTAGCTCTTCGCCACGCTGAACGTCATGTCGGCGCGGTCGATGTCCCCCCACGCCGCCGCGACGTACCCGCCGCGGACGATCATGCCGTTGGGGCCGCCGCGTGGCCGCACGGGCCCGAGGACCTCGGAGGTGAGCGGCTCGTCCTCGACGCCGATGTACCGGCCCGAGGCCGTGATGAAGTCGCGCGGCCACGGAGACTCGTGCGCCTGGTGATAGGCGGCGGCGGCTTCGAGGGCGTCCGCGTCGAGGCCGAGCGCGGCCGGCGCGCGCGCCTCCCATTCGGAGCCGGGCACGGCATTCATCGCGCTTACGGTAGCACGGGCCTCCTGTACAATGCGGGCGCGATGGCCGAGAAGGGACCGCGACCCGTGCGGGGCACGAAGGTGGTGCTGCTCACGCCCGAGCGGATGCTCGAGCGCGCCGCCCGCCGCTTCCTCCCCGAGCGCACGCCCACGTGCAGGAAGTGCGGCAGCGCCTTCGTGGATCACGAGCCGGCCTTCGTGCACTGCCGCTACTGCGGCTCCATCGCGCGGATCGCGAACCGCTCGTTGCTGGCGCAGGAAGAGTTCGAGCTCCGCTCCGGCCTCCGCGTCGCCTCCTGACCGACTTCCTCTTCGATCTCGCGTGGCGGCTCGGCCACGGCGCCTACGCGCTCCTGTTCCTCGGCGCCGCCCTCGAATCCGCCGCCTTCCTCGGCTTCCTCGTGCCGGGCGAGACCATCGTGATCCTGGCCGGCGTGCTCACCAACTTCGGGGTGCTGGACCTGCGGCTCGCGCTCACGGTCGCGGTCGCCGGCGCGATCATCGGCGACAACGTGGGCTTCCTGCTCGGACGGCGCCTCGGGCGGCCATGGCTCGAGGCGCACGGCGGGCGCATCGGGATGCAGCGCGAGATGCTCGAGCGCATCGACGGGCTCTTCGCGCGCCACGGGGGCAAGGCCGTGCTGATCGGACGCTTCGTGGGATTCCTGCGCGCGATGCTGCCGTTCGCGGCGGGCGCGTCGCGGATGCCGTACGCCCCGTTCGTCGTCTACAACGCGATCGGCGCGACCGTGTGGGGCATCTTCTTCGTCCTCCTCGGCTACTTCCTCGGCGCGAGCTGGACGATCGCGGAGCGCTGGCTCGGGCGGGTGGGGCTCGTGGTCGGCACGGTCGCGCTGATCGCGGCGATCGTGTGGCTCAAGCGCAGCGGTCGGGCGCGACGGTCCGCAGAATGAAGGTGTAATCGAAGGCGATTTCTCGCAAGAGGTCGTAGCGGCCGGACGGGCCGCCGTGGCCCGCGTCGAGGTCGATCTTGAAGAGCAGCGGCTTGTCGCCCGTGTTCAGCGTGCGCAGCTTCGCCACCCACTTCGCGGGCTCCCAGTACATCACCTGGCTGTCGTTGTACGAGGTCCGTACGAGGATGGTCGGGTAGGCCCGCGCCGCGAGGTTCGTGTACGGGCAGTAGCTCGTCATGTACGCGTACTGCTCCGCGACCTTCGGATTGCCCCACTCCTCGAACTCGCCGACGGTGAGCGGGAGCGACTCGTCGAGCATGGTGTTGATCACGTCCACGAACGGCACGCGGAGGATCGCCGCGCCCGCGACGTCGGGCCGCAGGTTGAGGACGGCGCCGATCAGCAGGCCGCCCGCGCTGCCGCCCTCGATCACCAGCCGCTCGCGCGCCGCGTAGCCCTCGGCCACGAGGTGGTCCGCCGCCGCGATGAAGTCGGTGAAGGTGTTGCGCTTCGCCAGCATGCGGCCGGCGTCGTGCCACCGCTTGCCGAGATCGCCGCCCCCGCGAATGTGCGCGACCGCGACGCCGATGCCGCGGTCGAGCAGGCTCAGGCGGTGCGAGGAGAAGTTCACGGGATACGGGAAGCCGTAGGCGCCGTAGCCCGCGAGCACCATCGCGCGCGTGCCGTCGCGCGGCGCGTCCACCGGCCGCACGAGCGAGATCGGGACGCGCGTGCCGTCGGACGCGGTGGCGTGGATCCGCTCGGCGCGATAGTGCGACGGATCGTAGCCGCCGAGCACTTCCTGCTGCTTGAGCACGACGAGGCGGCGGGCGCGCACGTCGTAGTCGTAGACCGTCGCCGGCGTCACCATCGACTGGTACCGGAAGCGGTACGCGTCGGTCACGAACTCGGCGTTGGCCTCGTCGCCGACGTCGTAGGCGGGCTCGGGGAACGCGACGTAGTGTCCGGTGGCCTCCCCGTGCGCCATCACGCGCAGGCGCAGCAGGCCGTCCTCGCGCTCGTGCACGACGAGGAACTCCGCGAACGCGTCGAGGTCGTCGAGCATCACGTCTTCGCGGTGGGCGATGAGCTCGCGCCAGTGCGCCTTGCCGGGGCTGCTCACCGGCGCCGTCACGAGGCGGAAGTTCCGGAAGCCGTCGCCGTTGGTGCGGATGTAGAAGAGGCCGCCCCGATGCTCGAGGGGGGATTGGGGTCCTCCAGTCGTGGGGCCCCAATGTTCGACGTCGTATTCGTGGTCCCTCTCGCGGGGCTGGAGCACCTGCCAGACGCCGTCGGGCCGGCCCGCGGGCAGATAGCGCGTCTCGTTGCTCGTGAAGCTGCGCGAGGACACGAAGAGGAACTCGCGGCTGCGCGCGCGCCAGACCCACAGGCGGAACAGCTCGTCGGTCTCCTCGTAGAGGAGGTCGTCCGCCTGCGCGCCCAGGCGGTGGCGCCACAGGCGGTGCGCGCGCTTGGCGTGGTCCTCGGTGACGTAGAACAGCACCGCGTCGTCCGCCGACCACGCGACCGTGCTGACTTTCTCCACGCGGTCCGGCAGCACCTCGCCCGTCACCAGGTCCTTCACGTAGAGCGTGTACTCGCGGAACCCCGTGACGTCGATCGTGTACGCGAGCCGGCCGCCGTCGTCGCTCACCTGGAAGGCGCCGAGGTCGATGAACGCATGGCCTTCGACGAGCGCGTTCAGGTCGAGCAGGATCTCCTCGGCCGCCTCGGGGGCCCGCTTGCGGCAGTGGATCGCGTACTGCTTGCCCTTCTCCATGCGCGAGTAGTAGAGCCAGGCGCCGCGCCGGTAGGGGACCGACTGGTCGTCTTCCTTGATCCGGCCCAGGAGCTCGGCGTAGAGCGCCTCCTGGAAGACCTCGGTTGGCTTCATGACCTGGTCGGTGTACGCGTTCTCCGCGCGCAGGTGGCTCAGGACGTCCGGATGGTCCTTCTGGCGGAGCCAGAAGTAGTCGTCCTGGCGCTTCTCGCCATGAACGATGTCGACCTTCGGGACCCGCTTGGCCAGGGGAGGGGTGGGGGGGAGGTGCTGGAGCACGCCCCCAGTCTACCAAGGCCCCGCGGGGGGCTTGGCGCAGTGCGGCAAAGCCTGCCCGGGGCGTCCGCCTTCGGTAAGATGGCGACGTGAACGTCCTCTCCGCCACGGCCGTCGCGGCCGTTCTGGTCTCGACCGCCTATTGGCTCTACGCGCTGGGGTGCATCGCCCGCTTCCGGCGGCGATCGGAGGCGCCGGTGGCCGGGGCGCCGCCCGTCACCATCCTCAAGCCGCTCTGCGGCGCGCATCCCGGCCTGTACGACGCGCTCCGGAGCTTCTGCGCCCAGGACTATTCGGACTTCCAGCTCGTGTTCGGCGTGCAGGACGCGGCCGACCCCGCGGTGGAGGTCGTCCAGCGGCTGATGGACGAGTTCCGCGACCGCAATCTCAAGCTGGTCGTCAACGAGCGGAACGCCAGCGTGAACCCGAAGGTCGCGAACCTCATCAACCTGTACGAGAGCGCGGAGCACGACGTGCTCGTCGTGGCCGACGCGGACATTCGCGTGGAGCCCGACTATCTCCGCTCCGTGGTCGCGCCCCTCATGCGCCCGGACGTCGACCTGGTGACGTGCCTGTATCGCGCCGGCGACGAGGGGCGCGGCTGGGGCACGCTGGCCCGGCTCTTCATCGACGACTGGTTCTTCCCGTCGGCGCTGGTGTCGGCGACGGGCGCGCGGCTGCGCCACGCCTTCGGCGCCACGCTCGTCTTCCGGCGCTCCACGCTCGACGCGGTGGGCGGGCTCGCGTCGGTCGGCGCGTACCTCGCGGACGACTACGTGCTCGGCGAGCGCATCGCCGCGCGTGGCGGCACCGTCGTCCTGTCGCGCTACGTCGTGGAGACGCGCGTGGTCGCCTCCGGCTTCGCCGCGCTGTTCTTCCACGAGCTGCGCTGGTCGCGCACCATGCGCGCCGTGCGCCCGGTCGGGTACTTCCTCGCCGCGATCACGTACGGCTTCGGATGGGCGGCGCTCGCCCTGGTCGCCTCGGGCTTCGCGTGGCCCGCGGTGGCGGCGACAGCGCTGCACGGCGCCGCCCGCGCGGCGGTCCACCGCGCGGCGCGCCGCGCGCTCGGTGGCCGATCGCGTGCGCGGCTCGCGTGGCTCCTGCCCGCGCGTGATGCGCTGTCGATCGTGCTGTGGGCCGCCGCGTTCACCGGGCGCACGGTGTGGTGGGGCCGGCGGCGCTTCAGCATCGATCTGTCCGGCCGGCTCGAACGCCGCTGATGGCCTATCTCAAGACCCTCTTCCTCCACCCGCCGTCGTTCGAGGGCTTCGACGGCGGCGCGGGCTCCCGCTACCAGGCGCGGCGCGAGATCCGCTCCTTCTGGTATCCGACGTGGCTCGCGCAGCCGGCGGCGATGGTGCCGGGGTCCCGGCTCGTGGACGCGCCGCCCGACGACCTGACCCTGGCGGATGTGCTGCCGCTCGCCGACGAGTACGAGCTCGCGGTGCTGCACACGAGCACGCCGTCGTTCGCGCACGACGTGAAGGTGGCGGAGGCGCTCAAGGCCCGGAACCCGGCGCTCCGGATCGGCTTCGTCGGCGCGCACGTGGCCGTGCATCCCGACGACGCGCTCGCCACCTCGCGCGCCATCGACTTCGTCGCCCGCAGCGAGTTCGATTTCACGATCCAGGAAGTCGCCGAAGGCCGGCCGCTGCGCAGCGTGCTCGGGCTGAGCTACCGGCACGACGATGCCGTGCATCACACGCCGGAGCGCCCGATCCTCGAGAACATGGACGCGCTGCCGTACGTGACCGACGTCTACCGGCGCGACCTGACCGTCGAGCGGTACTTCATCGGTTACCTGCTGCACCCGTACGTCTCCCTGTACACGGGCCGCGGGTGCCGCTCGAAGTGCACGTTCTGCCTGTGGCCGCAGACGGTGGGCGGCCAGCGCTATCGCACGCGCTCCGTGGAGCACGTGGTCGACGAGATCCGGCGTGCGACGCGGTCCTTCCCGCAGGTGAAGGAGTACTTCTTCGACGACGACACCTTCACGGACGATCTCCCGCGCGCGGAGGCGATCGCGCGCGGGCTCGGCACGCTCGGCGTGACGTGGTCGTGCAACGCCAAGGCGAACGTGCCGCGCGAGACGCTGCAGGTGCTGCGCGACAACGGGCTGCGCCTGCTGCTCGTCGGCTACGAGTCGGGCAGCCAGACGATCCTGAACAACATCAAGAAGGGCGTGCGCGTGGACGTCGCGCGGCGCTTCACCCGCGACTGCCGCGACCTCGGCATCAGGATCCACGGCACGTTCATCATGGGATTGCCCGGCGAGAGCCGCGAGACCATCGAGGACACGATCGCCTACGCGTGCGACATCGACCCCGACACCATCCAGGTGTCGATCGCGGCGCCGTATCCCGGCACCGCGCTGTTCCGCCAGGCGCGCGAGCAGGGCTGGCTCGCGGGCGGCGACCTGCTCGACGCGGGGGGCGTGCAGAAGAGCGCGCTCAGCTATCCGCACCTGCCCGACACGGAGATCTTCGCGGCCGTCGAGCGCTTCTACAAGCGCTTCTACTTCCGCCCGAAGAAGATGGCCGCGATGACCGGCGAGATGCTGCGCGACTGGGAGATGATGAAGCGGCGGCTGCGCGAGGGCCGCGAGTTCTTCAGCTTCCTCGCGCGCCGCCGCTCCGCCTAGCTCAGAGGCAGCCGAGCGCGCGCAGCGCCCGCGCGGTCGTAGCTCACGAGCACGCCGCCCGGATCGAAGACGACCCCGGTGATCGCGCCGTCGCTCACTCGACCACCTCGTCGGCGCGCGCGAGCGTGGCGCGCGGGATCGTCAGGCCGAGAGCCTTGGCGGTGGTCTGGTTGATGCTGAGCGTCAGCCGCGCCGGCCGTTCGACCGGCAGCTCGCCCGCGTCCGCGCCCTTCAGCACCTTGTCCACGAGCCGTGCCGCCTGGCGGGCGATCTCGGCGTCGCGGGCGCCGTACGTGACGAGCGCGTCCTTCGTCTCGGCGCCTCGCGTATGGAAGATCGCGGGCCGGCGCTTCGTGTTGGCGGCGCGCACCATCGCCGCGTAGTGATTCGCCGCGGCCCCGCCGGGAATCGCGAGCAGCGCGTCGGCGTCGTCCAGCGCGCCGAGCGCCGGCGCGACCTCCGCCGCGGAGCCGACCGCGCGCTCGACGAGCGTGAGCTTCAGCCGCGTCGCCAGCGTCCGCGCGGCGGCGAGACCCTGGCGTGGCGAGGGGTCACGCCCGTCGAAGATCACGAGGATTCGCCGCGCGGCGGGCGCCAGCTCCGAGAGCAGCTCGAGGCGTTTCGCCGAGAGCTCGGGATACTCGAACGTCATCGCGGTGGTGTGACGCCCGGGCTTCGCGAGGCTCGTGACGAGGCCCGCGGCGACCGGGTCGCCCGGCGTGATGAAGACGATCGGCAGCGCCGGCGCGACCTCGCGCACCGGCCGCACGAGCGCCGAGCCGACGACGAACACGGCCGAGGCGCGCTGGCGTACGAGCTCTTCGGCGCCGGCACGCGCCGCGGCGGCGTCGCCGCGGCGCACGCGTCCGTGCACGAGCTGCGCATCCGAATGACCGCGCTCGCGCAACCCCTGCGCGAGCGCCGTCGCGAGCTCGGTGAACCGCGGCTCCTCGTCAGGGGCGAGGAAGCCGACGCGCGCGGGCGCGGGCTGTGCGCCGGCACCGACAGCGCCGGCAAGAAGCGCGACGACGACGGCCCGAAGGGCCCGCCGGTACGTCGCGCGCGTCACGCCTTCGCGTACGCGCTGCGCGGGGCCGTCACGGTGTACGTCGTGAAGTCGCCGACGGTCGCCACGTGGCTCACCAGCCCCGCGCCGGGCTTCCACAGGTGCAGCCCGTAGCCGGGCGGCTCGAGCGCGAGCGAGAGGCCGACGTCTTCACGCAGGTCGAGCGCGACCTGGTGCGCGGTGCTCGGCACCGTCATCGCGACCGTGCCGGCCCACCGCGTCTGGATCGTGCGATGCAGATGGCCGCACAGCACGCGCTCCACCTGCGGGTGGCGCCGCACGACCGCGGCCAGCCGGTTGCCGCCGGCGAGCCCGACGCCGTCCATGAAGCCGATGCCGGTCTCGAACGGCGGATGGTGCATGAAGACGACCGTCGGCTTCGCCGGCGCTTCCGCGAGCCGCGCGTCCAGCCAGCGCACGCGCGCGTCGTCGACCTCGCCGCCGCCTTTCCCGGGGATCAGCGTGTCGAGGGCGATGAGCCGCACCGGCCCGTCGTCGACCCCGTACTGGATGAACCCCTCGCGCGGCAGGTACGCGTGGTCCGGGAACGCCTGGCGGAGCGCGTCGCGGTCGTCGTGGTTGCCCGGGATCAGATAGACGGGCATCGGCAGCGGCGCGAGCAGGTGCCGCAGCCGTGCGTACTCCGCCGGCGTGCCGCCGTCGACGAGGTCGCCGGTCGCCAGCACGACGTCCGGACGCGTCGGCAGCCGGAGGATGTGATCGACCGCGCGCGCGAGAAACGCCGAGGTGTCGTAGCGCCCGTAGGCGAGCACGCCCTCGCCCTTGACGTGCGTGTCGCTGATCTGCGCGATGAGCATCGCGCCGCTCAGCAGCCGAGCTTGGCCGCGAGATCCACGAAGTCGCGGGCGACGACGTCCCAATCGCTCTCGGGCGCCAGGTCCTTCGTCTGGCCGGGCCCGTACTCGGTGGGGCGCGCCACGAACGCCGTGCGCAGGCCGACCTTGCGCGCGGCCGCGAGATCGCCGTTGTGCGCGGCCACCAGCATGAGCTCCGCCGGCTTCAGGCCGAGATAGTCGGCGGTCCCGAGGTACGCCTGGGGGTGCGGCTTGTAGTGCTTCGTCGGCTCGGCGCCGAGGATCGTGTCCCACGGCAGCCCGGCGCGCCTGGCCATGTTGACCATGAGCGAGACGTTGCCGTTCGAGAGCGTCGTGAGCACGTACTTCGCCTTCAGCCGCGTGAGTCCGGGCACGGCGTCGGGCCAGGGATCGAGGCGGTGCCACGCGCGGTTGAGGTGATCGAGGTCGGCTTCCGCGACGCCCTTGATGCCGAACTGGGGCAGGAGCTGGTCGAGCGCCATCCGATGGAGGGTGTCGAGCTTCGTCCAGCCGATCTCGCCCGAGCGCACCTTGTCCATCGACGGCTGGTAGAGCCCGCGCCACGCATCGGCGAACTTCACCCAGTCCGCCGTGATGCCGTGCTTCCGGCCGAACGCCTCGCCTTCGCGCGCGATGCTGCTCCGCCAGTCGACCACCGTCCCGAACACGTCGAAGCCGAGCGCCTTGATGTCCGCCATGGCTCCGGATGCTACCACCCGGCGCGCGCCCGCGGCGGCTCAGGCGGCGCGGTAGACCTCGACGTCCGCCGCGCGTCCCTTGACCCGGACGGCGGGCAAGGGTTCGAGGGCGCCGGGCTCGCGGAGCCGGCGCACGGTCGCGCCGCTCACGAGCACCTCCGCGCCGACGTCCTTCGTGAGGTCCTGGATGCGCGAGGCGAGGTTCACGGAGTCGCCGACGAGCGCGTACGACTGCCGCTCGGGGCTCCCGATGGCGGCGGCGAGGACTTCGCCGGTGTGGATGCCGATGCCGTGGCGGATCGCCACGCGGCCGGCCGCGCGGCGGCCGTCGTTCCACTCCGCGAGGCGCCGCCGCATCTCGAGCGCGGCCGCGAGCGCCTGGTCGGCGTGGTGCGGCTCGGCGATCGGCGCGCCGAACACGGCTTCGATCTCGTCGCCGATGAACTGCAGGACGAGGCCGCGGTGCGCGCGGATCGCGCCTTCCATCAACGTGAAGTACTCGTTGATGTCGCGCACCACCTCGGCGGGCGGATGCGACTCCACCCACGGCGTGAAGTCGCGCAGGTCGCTGAAGAGGATCGTCACCTCGCGCACGTCGCCCGCGAGCGAGACCCGGCCGGCGAGGATCTCGTCGCGGACTTCGGGGCTCACGTACCGGCCGAAGGTCTCGCGGATGCGCTCCCGCTCGCGCAGGCCCGCGACCATCCGGTTGAAGCCTTCGGCGACCGCGCCGATCTCGTCGTTGCCGACGACCACCGCGCGCGCGGTGAGATCGCCGGCGCCGACGCGCGCCATGGCCGCTTCGACGTGGTGGAGCGGCTCCGAGACGCTGCGCGAGACCACGAAGGCGAGCCCGACGGCGGTGAGGACGCCGATGGCGACGAGGAACCCGATGACCACGATCATGTTGCCGAGGAGCGCGACGACCTCGACCGGGCTCGCGCCCGCGACCGTCTCCGCCACGCGGAGCGCGCGCCGCGCCATCAGCGACATCGGCAACAGGCCGACGAACAGGAACACGAGCACGAGCCGCGGGCGGACGCCCAGCCGCGGCACCCCGGCGACGGCCCGGAGGTCGCCGTGCGGGAAATAGCGCGGGAGCAGCCGGCGCCACACGGCTTCCACCGTGAAGAACGTGAACGCGGTCGTGATCGAGCCGCCGACGATCGTGATGCCGAAGAGCAGCCGCGTCGCGCGCGCCGGGTCGAACGTGCCCGTCGCCAGCGGGAGCGCGAGGCCCCAGATCAGCCCCGCGAGGGCCCAGCCGAGCGCGGTGACACCGGCGAGCATGAACGGCATCGCGAGCACGCGCCGGCGCAGGACCGGGTCGGACAGGTCGGGCTGCTCGTCGGGGTGCGGCACCATCCACCGCTGCGACAGCAGGAAGCCGGTGACGGCGAGGACCGGGTACGCGGCGACGAAGAAGAGCACGTGGGTGACCGTGCCGAGGCGGTCGGCGTGCTCGGGGCGGTCGAAGAAGGCGAGATACGAGAACGTGACGACGGCGCCGAAGAGGTTGCCGAATCCGACCGTGTGGAAGAGAGGCGACCGCCAGAACGCGAGCGTCCGGCGGCGTCCCGTCACCAGACCTCCCAGTGGACGAGCTCCTCGAGCGGCGTGCGCGTGCGGGCGACCGAGGCCGGCGCGGCGGCGCGCGCCGGATCGACGTAGCCGAACGCGACCACGCGGTTGACGACGACGTCCGCGGGTATCCCGAGGAGCTTCGTCACCGCGGCTTCCGGCAGGTGCGCCGGGCACGAGCCGATGCCCTCGCTCCACGCCGCCACCATCATGTTCTGCGCGCAGCGCCCCGCGTCGAACTCGTGGCGCTGCGTCTGCGCGATGACGATCACCGCCGCCGCGTGCGCGAGGAACTTCGCGTAGGCGCCGAGGGCGGCGAGCGCGGCCCGGCGCGCGGGCTCCCGCACGACGATCAGGCGATTCGGCTCCACGTTCTTGGAGCTGCCCGTCATGCGCGCGGCCTGCAGGATGCGGCGCAGTGACTCCGTGGGAATCGGCGTGGGCAGGAACATGCGCTGATCGCGTTTGTCGACGACGGCACGATAGGCGTCCATGCCCGCGGATGCTACCATCCGGATGCCTTGATGCCGCTGCCGCACCTCCTCGGCCTGGTGTTCGGCGGTGCTGCCGTGGTTCTCGACCTCGCGCTGCTGCTCGTGGTCCTCACGCAGGCGCCGCGCCGGCGCGACAGCCAGCTCATGGCGCTCTACCTGTTCTCGCTCGTCGCCGTCGGCGCGGCGACCACGGCGGCGCGCATCGCGGCGCTCCTCGGACACGATCCCGAATCGCTCATCGCGCTGGCGCTGATCGCGACCGGCGGCAGCCGGCTCGCGCTGTTCTGGTTCGTCACCGCGTACGCGGGCATCCAGCGCCACGCGTGGGTGCGCATCAGCCGCGCGATCGGCGTCGCCGCGCTCGCCGCGGGACTGTGGGCGTTCGGCACCGGCGCGCTCGTGGACGCGGACTTCACGCCCGAGGGGATGCTCCAGGGCGTTCTCTCGCCGCTCGCGATCGCGCTCACCCCGATCGCCCTGGCGATCACGGCCGCCTCGCTCGTGTGCATCTGGGTGTATCGCCGGCGGGGCACGGCGCCGCTGCTCCTCGGCGCCGCCGTCATGGCGGTCGGGTTCTTCGTGCCGGTCCCGTTCTTCATCAGCGGCGACACGCAGCCGCCGGTCGCGGTCGCCATGATGGCGCTGGGCAGCGTGTTCTTCACGTATCCGATCCTCCGTGCGAGCCTGTTCGCGCCGCTGCAGCGGAGTGAAGCGAACCTGGCCGCGCTGATCGAAACCAGCGTCGAGCCCGTGTGGTCGGTCGACGCGAACCTCCACCTCACCGCGTTCAACAAGGCCGCGGTGGACATGGCGAAGCGGCTGTTCGGCATGACGCCGCTCGTGGGCTCGCACGCGCTGCAGGGCATGAGCCCCAAGGAGCAGCTCCTCTGGCAGCGCTTCTACGAGCGCGCGCTCCGCGGCGAGCGGCTCTCCGTCGTGCGGCACCTCACGACGCCCGGGCTGCCCGCGGACATCGAGGTGACGTTCGCGCCCATCGGCAACCGCGCGGGCGCGGCGGTCGTCATGCGGGACGTCTCGGACCATCGGCGCGTGCTGGGCGAGCACGTGCGCGCGCGTGAAGCGGCGGAGCGTGACGCGCGCGTGAAGACGCGGCTGCTCGTGGAGCTGGGCGATGCGCTCGCCGCCCGGCTGGGCGACGACACCGACCGCGGCCTGCGCGCGATGGTCGCGGGGGTCCGCGAGCTCGCCGCCGTCGAGGCGGGCAAGTTCGTGCTCGAGGAGCAGCCGTTCGCGTTTCGCGCGAGCCTCGCGGCGATCGCCAGGGCGCAGCCGGGCGACGTCGTCGTCGACGTCGCCGACGACGTGCCGGACGCCGTCGTGGGCGACGAGCGGCGGCTCGCACAGATCCTGGTCATCCTCACGGCCGGCGGGCCGGCGCGCGTGCGCGCGGAGCGTGACGCCGAGATGTTCGAGGCGGTCCTCGTGCGCTTCGACGTGCGTGCGCCGGGCGCCGTGCTGCGCGAGACGCTCGCCACCCTGATCGCCGCGCGGCTGGTGGAGGCGATGGGCGGACGGCTCGCCGTGGAGGCGGCGCCGGACGGCCGCGCCATCGCGTCGTTCTCGCTGCGGCTCGCCACGCAGCCCGCCCGCGCGTAGTCGCCTCCCGGCCCGGGTGCTACCATCGCGGACACCATGACGATCGACACCACGGCCACGCGCGACTACGTCCAGCGCGTCTGGGACGGGAGCATCGTCCCCGCGCTCACCGACTACATCCGCATTCCCGCGAAGTCGCCGCACTTCGACGCGGACTGGGCGACGAACGGTCACATCGACCGCGCGATCGCGCTCCTCCAGGAATGGAGCGTCAAGCGCGCCATCGAAGGGCTCACGCTCGAGGTGCACCGGCTGCCCGGCCGCACGCCGGTCCTCCTCATCGACGTGCCGGGCGCGAGCGACGAGACCGTGCTGCTCTACGGCCACTGCGACAAGCAGCCGGAGATGGTCGGCTGGGCGGAGGGCCTGGGCCCGTGGATGCCGGCGCGCAAGGGCGACCGCCTCTTCGGCCGCGGGGTCGGCGACGACGGCTACGCGACGTTCGCGGCGCTCACGGCGATCGAGGCGCTGCAGCAGGCGCGCGTGCCGCACGCCCGGTGTGTCGTCCTGATCGAGGCGTGCGAGGAGAGCGGCAGCTACGACCTGCCGGCGTACATGGACGCGCTCGCGCCGACGATCGGCACGCCGAGCCTCGTCGTGTGCCTGGACTCCGGCTGCGGCACCTACGACGCGCTGTGGACGACCACGTCCTTGCGCGGCATCGTCAACGGCGATCTCACGGTGCAGGTGCTCGACGAGGGCGTGCACTCCGGCGCGGCGAGCGGGATCGTGCCGTCGAGCTTCCGGATCGTGCGCCAGCTCCTCTCGCGCCTCGAAGACGAGGTGACCGGCGAGATCCGCCCGCGCGACTTCCACGTCGACATCCCGACGGAGCGCGTGGAGCAGGCGCGCGCGGTGGCGACGGTGCTGGGCAGGGAGGCGATCGCCCGGTACCCCTTCGTGCCCGGGATGCGGCCGGTCAGCGACGACGCCGTCGAGCTCATACTGAACAACACGTGGCGCCCGGCGCTCGGGATCACCGGCGCGGCCGGGCTCCCGCTCCCCGCCGACGGCGGCAACGTGCTGCGCCCGCTCACGACCGTGAAGCTCTCGCTGCGGCTGCCGCCGACGTGCGATGCCGATCGCGCCGCCGCGCGGCTCAAGACGTTGCTCGAGGAGCACCCGCCGTACGGCGCGAAGGTCACGTACACCGTCGAGGGCCCGGGCAACGGGTGGGCGGCGCCGCCGAGCGCGCCGTGGCTGCTCGACTCCGCCGACCGCGCGTCGCGGGCCCACTTCGGCAAGCCGGCGATGTATCACGGCATCGGCGGCTCGATTCCCTTCATGAGCATGCTCGGCGAGCGGTTCCCGCAGTCGCAGTTCATGATCACCGGCGTGATGGGCCCCGGCTCGAACGCGCACGGGCCCAACGAGTTCCTCGACCTGCCCACCGGCATGAAGGTCACCGCGTGCGTGAGCCAGGTGCTCGCCGACCACTACCGCGCGACCACGCGGTGAGCCGGCGCCGCTAGGACACCCCGAGCCGCCGGTAGACGCCGGCGGGCGTGCCCCCGTTCAGCGGCGGCCCTTCCCACCGGAGGCGTGCGACCGCGCCGTCACCGCCGCGCTCGAACCGCACGCGGTACGGCCAGGCCTCGACGTCGAACACGCCCGGCGCGACCGGGACCAGCGGGTTCGCCGCCCACAGCACGCCCCGGAGCACGAGATCGGCGGCCTCGAGGGCGATCGTCATCTCGCGCGTGGCGTCGCCGTAGCGCCCGGCGAGCGGCGCCAGCTCGGCGATCGACGGCGGCTCGGGCTCATCGGCTGGGAGGTCGAGGAACGCGCAGATCCGCCGGCGGCGCTCCGCCCACGTCCCCGCCGCCGCGTCGACCGAGAGCGTGCGCATCGGCAGCCACGCGACGATGTCGTCGCAGAGCGCGGCGTGCGCGCGCCAGTACGCGAGGACGGCGTCGAGCCCCGCGAGCCCGTGCGTCTGCGCGAACGGCGAGTCGTCCGACCGCGCGATCGCGCTCGCGACGAACGCCGCCCCGCGGCGCGCGGCGATCGCACGCCACGCGCGCGTGGGATCCGCGTGCGCGAGGTGGACGAGGCGCGGGTGGACGCGCTCGACCGCGTGCGCGAGGCGGTTCACGAGCTGCTCGATGGTGCCGCGCTCGGCGTTGCGACCGAGCATGGAGAAGACGGGTAGCTGCAACAGCGCGCTCTCCGCGACGACGGTCTCGTCGGACGCCGCGATCTCCGCGGCGACGGTCTGCCAGCGCGCGACCCGCGACGCGGCGAACTCGTCCCAGGAGCGGTAGCCCCCGGCGGGCGGCTCCGGGACGAGCGGATTGGCCGCCTCTTGCTCGTAGATCCACCGCGCCCGCCGTCCCGTCCGCGTGAGCTGCCGGGCCAGGAACTGCGCGGTGGCCGACTTGCCGGTGCCCGGCGCGCCTTCCACGAAGATCAGCTCGCCCATGCGCGCATGATAGGCTGCGCGCGCCATGGAGATCGACACGCCGTTCGACGCGTATCGCGACGTCGTGCGCGGCGAGTGGATCGATCACAACCGCCACATGAACATGGGCTATTACGTGGTGGTCTTCGACCTCGCCACCGACGAGTTCTTCCGCTGGATCGGCCTGGATGCCGCGCACCGCGAGGCCCACCGCGTCACCACGTTCTGCCTCGAGGCGCACGTCACGTATCACCGCGAGGTCCGAGAGGGCGACCCGCTGCGCTTCACCACCCAGCTCCTGGCCCACGACGCCAAGCGCCTCCACTACATCCACGCGATGTACCACGCGACCGAGGGGTACCTCGCCGCGACCAACGAGCTGATGTCGCTCCACGTTGACTTGGCGACACGGCGCGGTGCCTCGATGGCAAGCGCGGTCCTCGCGCGCCTCGCCGCGGTGCAGGCCGCCCACGACCGGCTCGCGCGTCCGCCGCAGGTCGGCCGGGTCATGGGCCTCGCGGCGCGGCCAACTACGCGCTGATTCAGCGCTCCGCGCGCGCCTCATCTGCGCGATAGGTAAAGATTTTCCCTGGACCGCCGCCGGCGGCGGCGCCGCGTTCACGCGGCACGCTCGTTGCTCCAGGGGCCACCCGTGGCGGCCGCAGCGCGCGTCCTGTACGTCGTAGCCCGGGATCGGCCCGAGCTCTACACCTCGCTCCGGAACACCTTCGTGGAGTCGCCCCGGCTCACGATCGTGATGGACCGGCGCGGCGAGGGGGCCGGCCTCGTGGGCGGCGAGCGCGGCGGCGACGACGAGCGGCGCCGCCTCGCGGTGGACGAGTCGCTGCGCACGCGCGGATGGGCACGCATCCGCATCGAGCCGGACGGCCGCGTGATCGTCGCCGAGAGCGGCTGATGTCGCGGGCATCCGCCTTGCTCCTCGACCGGGGGCATGCGGTGTTGGGCCTGCAGCGACGCGATCGGCCTCCACGACCACGTGTGCGAGCTGCCGCTCGCCGGCACGCTCGTTCACGCGCGGTGCTTCGAGCGGGAGACCGGCCTTCGCGACGGCCACCGCGAGACGCTCGCCACCTATCTCGCGCGCCGGGGGCCGTACCAGTGGGCCGCGTAGCCTGAGTCGCGGGCCCGGCGGCGGCGTGCTAGCGTGCGCCGCGTGGCGGCGCCCTGTGTCGCAGGCCTCGAGATCGGCGGGACGGAGGTCGTGTGCGCCGTGGGCCGCGGCCCCGACGACCTGCATGCCGAGCGCACCCTTCCGACCACGACACCCGCGGAGACGCTGACCGCCGCCGCCGCGTTCTTTCGAGCGCACGCCGCACGTGCCCCGCTCGCGGCGCTCGGTGTCGCGAGCTTCGGCCCGCTCGACCTCGACCCCGGCTCGCCGGCGTTCGGATCCATCACCGCCACGCCGAAGCCGGGATGGAGCGGCACGGACGTGCGAGGCACGCTCGCGCGCGCCCTCGGCCTGCCCGTCGCGATCGACACGGACGTCAACGGCGCCGCGCTGGCCGAAGCGCGCTGGGGCGCGGGCCGCGAGGCCGATCCGCTCGTCTACGTCACCGTCGGCACCGGCATCGGCGGCGGCGCGATCGTGGGCGGCGCGCGCGTGCACGGGCTGGTGCACCCGGAGATGGGCCACATGCGCGTGCCGCGCGACCCCGCCGATGCGTTCGCGGGCGCCTGCCCCTTCCACGGCGACTGTCTCGAGGGGCTCGCGTCCGGCGCGGCGATCCGGGCGCGGCGGGGCTTGCCCGGCGAGGGCCTCGCGGTCGATGATCCCGTCTGGACGCTCGTGGCGCGCTACCTCGCGTTCGGCATTTCGAACGTGATCACGGTGCTCTCGCCGCGGCGGATCGTGATGGGCGGCGGCGTGATGCGACACTCGACGCTGCTCGCGCGCGTGCGTGCGGAGGTGGACGCGACGCTCGGCGGCTACGTGCGCGCGGCCGACCTCGTCGCGCCCGCGCTCGGCGAGCGGGCGGGCGTGCTCGGCGGGCTCGCGCTCGCGCAGGAGCTCCTCTAGACCGGAGACGGCATGGCGACAGGAGAGCGGTACGACCTGGTGATTCGCGGCGGCACGGTGTACGACGGGACCGGCGCGCCGGGCACGCGCGCCGACGTCGGCGTGCGCGCGGAGCGCATCGTGGCGTTCGGGACGATCCAGGCGCGCGGCGACGTCGAGGTCGACGCGCGCGGGCTCGCGGTCGCGCCGGGCTTCATCGACGTGCACAGCCACGACGACTTCGCGGTGCTGCTCGAGCCGGAGATGCCGTTCAAGGTCCTCCAGGGCGTCACGAGCGACATCGTCGGCAACTGCGGCTCGGGCGTCGTGCCGTTCGACGCGGGGCTCCACCGCTTTCGTCGTCTGCATCCCGGCGCCGATCCCGCGCCGTGGAACGGCTTCACCGGCTACCTGGAGCGTGTGGACGCCGCCCGTCCGAGCTGCAACGTCGCCGTGCTGATCGGCCACGGCTCGCTGCGGTTCGGCGCGATGGCGCTCGAGCCGCGCGCCCCGAGCGCCGCCGAGCTCGACGCGATGAAGGCGTGGGTGCGCGAAGGCGTCGCGGCCGGCGCCGTGGGCCTGTCGACCGGCCTCATCTACGAGCCGGGCCGCTACGCGAAGACGGACGAGGTCATCGCGCTCGCGCGCGAGCTCGGCGGCCCGGCGGGCGGGCTCTACGCCACGCACATGCGCAACGAGGCGGACGGCCTGCTGGACGCGGTGAAGGAAGCCATCCGCATCGGCGAGGACGCGGGCGTGCCGGTCCAGATCTCGCACCACAAGGCGAGCGGGCGGCGCAACTGGGGCCGCGTGCGCGACTCGCTCGCGCTGATCGACGACGCGCGCGCGCGCGGCCTCGACGTGACCGCCGATCAGTATCCGTACACCGCCGGGAGCACGTCGCTCGCGGCCGTGATCCAGAACGGCGCGTTCCGCGGCGACAGCCCGGGCGGGCTCGGCCAGCTCGAAGGCGGCGACGTGCTCGTCTCCTCCGCGCCGAAGCATCCGGAGTGGGAAGGCCGCACGATCGGTACGCTCGCGACCGAGTGGGGGCTCGGCGCGGAAGAGGCCGCGCAGCGCGTGGTCGACGGCGAAGGCGACGCGTGCTTCGTCGTCGTCTTCACGATGGACGAGCACGACGTGAAGGCGGTGATGGCGCATCCGAGCACCATGATCGGCTCGGACGGCGTGCCGACCGGCGGCAAGCCGCACCCGCGGCTCTACGGCTGCTTCGCGCGCGTGCTCGGCCGCTACGTGCGCGAGGAGAAGGTGCTCGATCTGCCGACCGCGATCCACCGGATGACCGGCATGCCGGCCGCGAAGTTCCGGCTGCTCGACCGCGGCACCATCCATCCCGGCGGGTTCGCCGACCTCGTGCTCTTCGATCCCGCGCGCATCGCGGATACGGCCACGTACGGCGAGCCACGGTCGGCGCCCGCCGGCATCCGCGCGGTCTACGTCAACGGCGTCGCGGTCGCGCGCGACGGCCAACACACGGGCGCGCGCCCGGGCCGCGGCCTGCGCCGCGGGCGCTGAGGAGATTCGCCATGAGTGACACCGACCTCTGCTACACGCCGGCCACCACGCTCGTGGGCATGATCCGCGCGAAGAAGCTCTCGCCGCTCGAGCTGACGAAAGCGGTGCTCGCACGCATCGAGAAGGTGAACCCCGCGCTGAACGTGTTCGCCACGCCGACGCCGGAGCTCGCGCTCGCGGACGCGCAGCGCGCGGAAGACGCGGTGATGAAGGGCGAGCCGCTCGGCGCGATCCACGGCATCCCGTACACGATCAAGGACCTCACGTTCACGAAGGGCATCCGCACGATGTCGGGCTCGCACATCTTCGCGACACGCGTGCCGGACGCGGACGCGCCGTTCGTGCCGCGCCTGCGCGCGGCCGGCGGCGTGATGCTCGGCAAGACGACCACGCCGGAGTTCGGCTGGAAGGGCATGGGCGACAGCCCGCTCACCGGCAGCACCCGCAACCCCTGGAACACCGCGATGACGACCGGCGGCTCGAGCGCCGGCGCCGGCGGCGCGGCGGCCGCGGGCCTCGGGCCCTTGCACCACGGCTCCGACGGCGCGGGCTCGATCCGCATCCCGTCCTCGTTCTGCGGAATCTTCGGGCTCAAGCCCTCGTACGGCCTCGTGCCGATGTACCCGGTGTCGAACAACGACTACTCGTCGCACAACGGGCCGATGACCCGCACGGTGGCGGACGCCGCGCTGATGCTGAGCGTGATGGCGGGCCCCGACGAGTGGGACCGGACCTCGCTGCCGGGGCCGGTCGCGGATTTCGTCGGCCGGCTCGGCGCCGGCGTGCGCGGGCTGAAGATCGCGTACAGCCCCGATCTCGACGGGCTGCGCGTCGATCCCGAAGTGGCCGCGATCGTCCGCGACGCGGTCCGCGCGTTCGAGGGGCTCGGCTGCGCGGTGGAGGAGGTGAAGACCAACTTCGCCGACACCCACGACATGATCCGCATGATGTGGAACGCGCACGAAGCCGGCAACTACGCGCGCTACCTGCCGGAGTTCCGCGACCGCATGGACCCCGGCCTCGTGGAGTCCATCGAGGACGGCCTGCGCTACAGCGTGGTGGATTACATCGACATGCGGGGGCGCAAGCTCGCGTACTGGGACACCGTGCGCCCGCTCTTCGAGACGTACGACCTGCTGCTGACGCCGTCGCTGTCGACCACCGCGTTCGAGTGCGGCCGCATCAACCCGGCGTCGTGGCCGCAGCCGTCGAACAAGTGGGACTGGCTGGCGTGGGCGTCGTTCAGCTACCCGTTCAATTTCACCGGCCAGCCCGCCGCCTCCGCGCCCGCGGGCTTCACGAAGGCGGGCTTGCCCGTCGGGCTGCAGATCGTCGGTCGCCGCTATGCGGACCTCACGGTCCTGCAGGCGTCCGCGGCGTTCGAGCACGCGCGGCCGTGGGCCGCGCGCCGTCCCGCCGAGCCGGCGTAAACCCCGGCCCTCCGCCCGAAGTTCCCGGCGCGGCCGTGCTCAGGCCGCGCCGGGCTCCTGGTAAATCAGACAGCGCCCTCGTCCGTCAGACGCGTAGACGGCAATCGGCGCGGGCCCCGCCCGCCAGGAGTGAAACGCCATGCAGACCACCCTACGCACAGTGATCGGGCTCGGCGCGATCGCGCTCGTCGGCCTCCTCGCGGGGGCCCCACCCGCGTGGAGCGATGACGGCGACAAGCATCGCGGCCGCGGGCGCCATGAGCGCCGGGGCGACGACCACGACAGGCATCGGCGCGGCGCGGACACGAAGGAGTGGGAGCGCCGCCGCGAGGCCGAGAAACGGCGTCACGAATGGCGCCGCGCCGCCGAGCGGCGCGAGTGGGAGCGCCGGCGCGATCTGGACCGCCATCGCGCGGCCGCGTACTGGCGCTTCGAGCGCAACCACGGCTGGCGCTTCGAGCACCGGCCGGGCGCGTGGTCGCCGGTCTTCGTGTGGTGGCTCATCGACGGGCGTCCGCACCTGCGCCCGTATCCCGCGGCGCGGATCGTGCGCTATCCGACCGGGTACTACGAGCTGGTCGGCGACGGCATCACGACGGCGTATTACTGGATCTGGCGCCCGACGGTCGTGATCGCGGCGCCGCCTCCGGTGCCGCTGCCGCCTCCGCCGCCCGCGCGGTATCCGTTCCCGGCGGACGGCTACCACCCACCGCCGCCGAGGGGTTAGCGGCGCGCCGCGAACAGCGAAGCGGGCGTGACCGGGACTTCGCGGACGGTCACGCCCTGCTCGGCGAGCGCGTCCTCGACGGCGTTCGCGATCGCGGCGGCGGGCGCGATGCAGCCGCTCTCGCCGACGCCCTTGATCCCGAGGTCGTTGATGACGGAGGGGTGCTCGTCGAGGGTCACGTCGATCATCGGGACGTCGGCCGCCTTCGGGATCGCGTAGTCCATGAGGCTCGCGGTCAGGAGCTGGCCCTCGCGGTCGTAGACCACCGCTTCCATCAGGCCGGCGCCGATGCCCTGCACGAGCCCGCCGTGGAGCTGGCCCTCGACGATCACCGGGTTGATCGCGCGCCCCGGATCGTGCGTGGCCGCGTACTGCAGCACGCGCACCGCGAGCGTCTCCACGTCGACTTCCACCGCCACCGCGTTCGCGCCGAACGCCCACGTCACCGTGTCGGGGTAGTAGTACGTGCACGCGTTGAGGCCCGGCTCGCCCTGCGGCTTGAGCGCCTTGGACTTGATGGCGGCATGCGCGAGACGGCCCAGCGGCACGGACTTCGTCGGCAGCCCGGCCACGTGCGCGCGGCCGTCCTCGATGCGCACGTCCTGCGGTGCGCACTCGAGCATCTCGGCCGCCACCAGCGTCGCCTTCGCGCGCACCTCGCGCGCGGTCCGCGCCACGGCCGGCCCCGCGTTCGCGGCGACGCGGCTGCCGCCGGTGCCCATGCCGAACGGCACGAGCGCGGTGTCGCCCGCCACCACCGTGACGTCGTCGAAGCGCGCGCCGAGCTCCGCCGCGGCCACCTGCGCGAGCGTGGTCGCGTGCCCCTGGCCCTGCGCGACGACACCGATGTACACGAACACCTTGCCGCTCGGATCGACGCGCACGGTCGCGCTCTCGAACGGCCCGAGGCCCGTGCCCTGCAGGTAGCAGGCGACGCCGATGCCGAGGCGCGTCGTGCCGGTCGACTGGGCGGCCTGGCGCTTGCGCCACGCTTCGTAGCCGAAGCGCGCGAGCAGGCCCTCGAACGCGGCGGGGAAGTCGCCGGGATCGTAGCTGATCGGCACGCCGTCCTTGTACGTGAGGCCCGGCTTGTAGGGCATCTCGTCCGCGCGGATGAGGTTGCGCCGGCGCACCTCGACCGGATCGAGGCCGAGCTTGCGCGCGCCGATGTCGACGAGGCGCTCCATCACGAACGTGGCTTCCGGACGTCCGGCCGCGCGGTACGCGGCGTTGAACGTCTTGTTGGTGACGATGCTCGTGCCGCTGTTGCGGTAGTCGCGCACGCGGTACGGCGCGCAGAGATGGTTCACGGTGTTGGCCGTGAGGCCGTCGCCCTGCGCGGGATACGCGCCGACGTCCGCGAGGAAGCTCGCGTCGATCCCGACGATGGTGCCGTCGCGCGCGAAGCCCACGCGGATCTCGTGCTCCTGCTCGCGGTCGTGGCCCATCGCGAGAAAGCTCTCGCGGCGGCTCTCCACCCACTTCACCGGCCGCGCGAGTCGGCGCGCCGCCGCGGCGACCAGAACCTCCTCGGGATAGATCGCGCCCTTCGGCCCGAAGCCGCCGCCGACGTCGGGGATGAGCACCCGGACGTCTTCCGCGGCGAGGCCGAGCGCGGTGGCGACGATGTCGCGCAGGCTGTACGGGCTCTGCGTGGAGGACCACACGACCAGCGTCTCGCCCTCGGGATACGCGAGGACGCCGCGCGTCTCGATCGGCACGCCGGCGAGCCGCGCGTGGCGCAGCCGCTCCTGCACGACGAGGTCGGCGCCGGCGAGCGCCTTCTCCGGATCGCCGACGCCGCCCTTCACGCCGATCGCGGCGTTGTCCGGCCACTCGGGATGCAGCCGCGTGCTCGCGTGGTGCGCCTCCGCGGGGCTCGTCAGCGCGGGCAAGGGCGCGTAGTCGATCGCCACGGTCTCGAGCGCGTCCGCGAGCCGCCCGCGATCGTCCGCGACGACGACGGCGACGGGCTCGCCGACGTAGCGCACGACGTCCTGCGCGAGGACGGGAATCGCCCACGGCCGGCCCTTCGCGCTGCCGCCGTACACGGTCGGCATCGTGAGCGCCAGCCCCGCGAGGTCGGCCGCCGCCCACGCGGCGATCACGCCCGGCGCGCCGCGGGTCGCCGCGAGATCGACGCCGCGGATCCGCGCGTGCGCGTGCACGCTGCGCACGACGCCGAGGTGGAGCGCGCCCGCGGGCGCGATGTCGTCGAGGAAGCGCCCGCGGCCGCGGACATGGCGCTGGTCCGCCGTGCGCCGCGGCGAGGCGCCGATCATCGCAAGCCGCGGCGGGTGCGAACGGCCTGCGCGAGGTCGGCGAGGACGGGCGCGGTCAGCTCCCAGCCCATGCACGCGTCCGTGATGCTCTGGCCGTAGCGCAGCGCGCCGGGCTCGACGAGGTCCTGGCGGCCGTCGACGAGGAAGCTCTCCAGCATCATGCCCATGATGGCGGTCTCGCCCTCGGCGATCTGGGTCGCGACGTCGTGCGCGACGACGGGCTGGCGCCGGTAGTCCTTGCTGCTGTTGCCGTGGCTCGCGTCGATCATGAGCCGCGGCGCCACGCTCGCCGCGCGCAGCGCGCCGGCCACCTTCTGCACGTTGGTCGCTTCGTAGTTCGGGCCGCTCTCGCCGCCGCGCAGGATCACGTGGCAGTCCTGGTTGCCGCGGGTGGCGACGATGGCGGCCAGGCCCTGCTCCGTCACGCCGAGGAAGCGATGGGGATGCGCGGCGGCCCGCACCGCGTCGATCGCGATCTGCACGCCGCCGTCGGTGCCGTTCTTGAAGCCGATCGGCATCGACATGCCGGACGCGAGCTCGCGGTGCACCTGGCTCTCGGTCGTGCGCGCGCCGATCGCGCCCCACGACACGGTGTCCGAGATGTACTGCGGCGAGATCGGGTCGAGGAACTCGCAGCCCGTCGGCAGCCCGAGATCGGTCACGTCGAGCAGAAAGTGCCGGGCCTTGCGCAGGCCGTCGTTGATGGCGAACGTGCCGTCCAGCTTCGGATCGTTGATCAGGCCCTTCCAGCCCACGGTCGTGCGCGGCTTCTCGAAGTAGACCCGCATGACGATGCAGAGCTCGCCCGCGTGCTGCTCGGCGAGCTGGGCGAGCCGCCGCGCGTACTCGAGGCCGGCGTCGGGGTCGTGGATCGAGCACGGGCCGACGACGATGACGAGCCGATCGTCCTCGCCGCGCAGGATGCGCGAGACCTCCTGGCGGCCGCGCGCGACGGTGTCGGCCGCACGGTCGCTCAGCGGCAGCTCTTCGAGCAGGATGGCCGGCGGGAGAAGCGGCTTGTAGCTCTCGATGCGAAGGTCGAACGTCCGTTGCATGGCCCGGGGATTATCGCACGCGGAGAGGGTAGGGCACGCAGCCCTACCCTCTCGCCGTCTCTGCAAAGCGCGCTAGCGGTTAGCGGCCCTGCTTCTCGCGCGCGTTGTCACGGCCGTGCTGGCCGTGCGAGCCCGCCGCCTCGTCCGCGCGGTCGAGGCCCGTCTTCTTGTCGGGGTCGAGGCCGCGCGCCTTGCCGGCCTCCGTGTCGGTGTCGGTGGACGGGCTCGTCGACGGGCTGGCCGACGGCGAGTCCGTGGTCACGCTGCCCTGCGCGCTCCCGGAGGCCGAGGACTCCGACGTCGTCGTGCCCGCCGAGCCCTGCGTAGTCACGCTGCCCTCCGCGGAGCCGGAGGTGCTGGTGCCGGGCGACGCGGTGCCGCTCTGCTCCTGGGTCGACACGCCCGCGCCCGTGGTCGCCTGACCCTGCGTGGACGTGCTGTCCGAGGTCGTCGCGGGCGAGGCGCTGCCGCCCGTGGCCGACGACTGGGTCGACGTCGCGCCCTGGTTCATCGTCGACGACGAGTTCACGTCGGTCGACGACTGGTTGGCGCTCACGCCGCTCGACACGCTCTGGTCGCCGCTGCCGACGTTCACGCCCGGGCTGATGTTCGCGCCCGCGTTGACGTCGGTGTTCGACACGCCGACGTTCGCGTTCACGCCGACGTTCGGGTTCACGTTCACGCCCGACGAGTCGACGCTCGTGTTCGGCGACGCGCTGGCGCCGCCCGACAGCGTCGTCGAGCTCTGGCTCGTCGACACGCCCTGGTTGCTCGTCGCCGTGCTGCCGACGTCGGTGGACTGCTGGCTCGCCGACACGCTGCTGCTGACGCTCTGGTCGCCGCTGCCGACGTTGACGCCGGGGCTCACGTTCGCGCCGAGGTTCACGTCACTGTTGTTCACGCCGACATTCGCGCCGACGCCGACGTTCGGGTTCACGTTGACGTCCGGCGTGGTCGTCGTGCTGGTCTGTGCCGCCGCGGGCGCGCCGCTCAGCAGCAGCGCGATCGCCGCGACCCCGACCGTTTTACGCTGTCCTCGGATCATGATTCTTCCTCCCTGAGTGTCGTGCTGTTCACGCCTTCAAGGGTGCAGAGCGGATGCCAGCGCACGCCGCGCGCGCCGCGGTGGTCTTCTTACAATCGCCGCGCGACATGCGATTTACGCGGGGGCCGTTCCGCGCGCGTTCGGGCACGCGAGTTGCGATGACGTCGCCGGGGCGACATCTGCGAAGGAGAATCTTCCATGGCGATTCAGCAGCAGCACAGCGACGCGCACGCGCGCTGGCGGCCCGGACGTGTGATCAACGGCTCGAGCGCGACCGCCGCACTCGACGAGCGCCTCGCGAAGGGGCTCGGGTGGTTCAGTATCGGGCTGGGCCTCGCGGAGGCCGTCGCTCCACGTGGCGTGGCGCGGCTTGCCGGCCTGCCCGGGCGGCGCACGCTCGTCCGCACGTACGGCGTGCGGGAAATCGCCAGCGGGCTCGGGATCCTCTCGGAACGCCGGCCCGTGGGGTGGCTGTGGTCGCGCGTCGCCGGCGACGTGCTCGACCTCGCGACGCTCGCGGCGGCGCTGACGTCCCCGCGGAGCCGGCGCGGCCGCGTGCTCGCCGCGACGGCGGCCGTGGCGGGGGTGACGGCGCTCGACGTGCTGTGTGCGCGCCGGCTCGGCGCGCAGGTGGAAGCGGACGGCGGCCAGTCCGACGCGGTCCGCGCGCGCACGTCGATCACGATCATGCGGTCGCCCGACGACGTCTATCGCTTCTGGCGCGACTTCACCAACCTCGCGCGCGTGATGCGGCACGTGGAGTCGGTGCACGTCCACGGCGAGCGGCGCTCGCACTGGGTCGCGCGCGCGGCCGGCGGCCTGCGCTACGAGTGGGACGCGGAGCTGGTGGAGGACCGGCGCGGCGAGCTCATCACCTGGCGCTCGCTGCCCGGCGGCGACGTCGAGACCTACGGCAGCGTCCGCTTCGTCCCCGCGCCGGCCGGGCGCGGCACCGAGGTGCATCTCGACATGGAGTACCGCGTGACCGGCGCCGGCCTCCTGGGCGGCGCGGTCGCGCGGCTGCTCGGCGGCGGCGCGTCGTCGCTCGTGGCCGAAGATCTCCGTCCGCTGAAGCAAGTGCTGGAGACGGGCGAGATTCCGACCACTGACGGCTCGCCGTCCGCGCGCCTGCGCGACGCCGCGCGGGGAGGCCGGCCATGAAAGCGACGTGCTGGTTCGACACGGGCGACGTGCGCGTCGAGCAGGTGCCGGATCCGGCGGCGCGCAACCCGCGCGACGCGGTGATCCGGGTGACGAGCACCGCCATCTGCGGCTCCGACCTGCACCTCTACAACGGCTTCGTGCCGACGATGCAGGCCGGCGACATCCTCGGCCACGAATTCATGGGCGAGATCGTCGAGGTCGGCGAGGCGATCACGAACATCAGGGTGGGCGACCGCGTCGTCGCCGCGTTTCCGATCGCGTGCGGCGGCTGCTTCTTCTGCAAGCGCGAGACGTACTCGCTGTGCGAGAACTCGAACCCGAACGCGTGGATGGCCGAGAAGATGTGGGGCCACTCGCCCTGCGGGATCTTCGGCTACTCGCACATGCTGGGCGGCTACGCGGGCGGGCAGGCGCAGTACGTACGCGTGCCGTACGCGGACGTCGGCACGCTGAAGGTCCCCGAAGGGCTCACCGACGAGCAGGTCCTGTTCCTCTCCGACATCCTGCCGACCGGCTGGATGGGCGCGGAGCAGGGGAACATCCAGCCGGGCGACGTCGTGGCCGTGTGGGGCTGCGGGCCGGTCGGCCAGTTCGCGATCGTGAGCGCGTATCTGCTCGGCGCGGAGCGTGTCATTGCGATCGACCGGTTTCCGAGCCGGCTCGAGCTGGCGCGCGCGCGCGCGGGCGCCGACGTCATCAACTACGAGGAGACCGACGTGCACGCCGCGCTGCTCGAGGCGACGGGCGGACGGGGCCCCGACGTCTGCATCGACGCCGTCGGCCTGGAGGCGCACGCGCCGATGGCCATCCACGCGTACGACCGCATGAAGCAGGCGATGATGCTGGAGAGCGACCGGCCCTTCGCGCTGCGGCAGGCCATCATGGCGTGCCGCAACGGCGGCACCGTCTCGGTGGCCGGCGTGTACGGGGGGCTGATCGACAAGTTCCCGATGGGCGCGGTCGTGAACAAGGCGCTGACCATCCGCTCGGGACAGACGCACGTGCAGCGCTACTGGCGGATGCTGCTGGAGCGGATCGAGCGCCGTGAGATCGATCCGACGTTCATCATCACGCACCGCCTGCCGCTCGACGAGGCGCCGCGCGCGTACGAGATGTTCCTCCGGAAGGAGGACGACTGCGAGAAGGTGGTGCTGAAACCCTAGGCTTTGCGGAAGCGGACGATGCCGTCGTCGCCGGTGGCGTGGGTCACGCTGCCGGCGGCGGCGAGATAGTTGAGGTGCGCGAGCACCTCGCCGACCGCGAAGCTGAGCTGGTGCGTGTCGAGCTGGCGGCGGAAGAGCACCGGGATCAGCTCGGCCGCCGTGCGCGGGTCGGCGAGGGCGCCGAGCGTCTCCGACAGCCGCTCGTCATGGTGCGCGCGCAGCGCGTCGAGGCGCGCGTGCAGCCCGCGGAACGGCAGGCCGTGCGACGGCAGCACCAGCGCGTCCGACGGCAGCGGCCGGAAACGCGTGAGCGACTCGAGGTAGAGGCGCAGCGGGTCGTCGTGCGGGCGATCGGCCCAGATGCTGACGTTGGTCGTGATCTTCGGCAGCACCTGGTCGCCGGAGATCAGCACGTTCATCTCCGCGCACCACAGCGCCGCGTGCTCCGGCGCGTGCCCGAGGACCACCATGACCTCCCACGCGCGGCCGTCGATGCGCACGCGGTCGCCTTCGCGCAGGCAGCGATACGCGTCGGGGACGGTCGGCACCAGGCCCGGGTAGTGATTGCCGCGCTCGCGCAGCTTCGCGAGGTCCTCGTCGCCGATGCCGTGACGCCGGTAGTGCGCCTGATAGAGCTCCGGGCGCATCGCCCGCGCCGTGCACGCGATCACCGCGGCCTGATACTCGCCCTGCGTACACCAGAGCTCGACGCCCCAGCGCTCGGTGAGCCAGCCCGCGTTGCCGAAGTGATCGGGGTGGAAGTGCGTCGCGATCACGCGCGTGATGCGCTTGCCGCCGAGCTCGTGCGCGAAGATCTGCTCCCAGAGGGCGCGCGTGTCGGGCAGGCCGAGCCCGGTGTCCACCACCGTGACGCCGTCGCCGTCGTCGAGCAGCCACAGGTTGATGTGGTTCAGCGCGAACGGGAGCGGCATGCGGAGCCAGCGGATGCCGGGCGCGACGGAGATCGTGGTGCCGGGCGCGGGCGGCTCGGCCCACGGATGATCGAGCGAAGTCACTGCGTCATTGTACTGTACGGCGATGCTCGCGGCGCTCCTGGTGATGCTCGCGCTCGACCTGCGGCCCGGCGTGCCGCCGCAGACGCCGTGGACCTGCCCCGACAGTCACCCGATCAAGGGCTACCTCATGGACTCCGGCCGCCGGATCTACTTCCCGCCGGACAGTGCCTGGTACGACGAGGCGAGCCCCGACCGCTGCTACGCGACCGAGGCGGAGGCGCTGCGCGACGGCGGCCGCGCCACGCGCCCGCTGCGCCCCCGCCCGCCCATGCACGACGTGATCTGACGCAACCCTGGGGGGGTATGGGGGGCCATCTCGGGGCCCTCCCATCTCCAGTTAAACTCCCCGCCATGAAGATCACGACGATCGAGCACCTGCACGCCGACGCGGGCCAGCGCAACTTCGACTTCCTCAAGGTCTCCACCGACGACGGCCTCGTGGGCTGGAGCGAGTACAACGAGAGCTTCGGCGGCCTGGGCGTCTCCGCGGTCATCGACGGCCTCGCGCCGCAGGTGATCGGCAAGGACCCCCGCGCGTACGAGGCGATCGTCGCGCTCCTCTACGCGGTCCGCCGGCAGGCCGCGGGCGGCGTCGTGCAGCAGGCCATCGGCGCCATCGAGAACGCGCTGCTCGACATCAAGGCGAAGGCGCTCGGCGTGCCGGTCTACGCGCTCCTCGGCGGCCCCGTGCGCGACCGCATCCGCCTCTACTGGTCGCACTGCGGGACGTACCGGATCGCGTGGGCGGAGGCGATGCAGATCCCACCGCTGCGGAGCCTCCAGGATATCGTCGCCGCCGGCAAGGAAGTGCGCGAGCGGGGCTTCACCGCGCTGAAGACCAACGTCTTCATCCTCGGCGGCAAGGAGCCGTACCTGCACTCGCCGGGCTTCGCGCGGCGCGGGTCGTTCCCCGAGCTCAACGCCGAGCGCCACGTGCTCGGCGCGCTCCGCGAGGAGCTCGCCGCCTTCCGCGAAGGCGCGGGGCCGGACGTGGACATCCTTCTCGACCTGAACTTCAACTTCAAGACCGAGGGCTTCCTGAAAGTGGCGCGCGCGGCGGAGCCGTTCGACCTGTTCTGGGTGGAGATCGACACGCGCGACGCCAAGGCGCTCCGCTACATCCGCGACCACACGTCGATCCCGGTCGCCTCGTGCGAGTGCCTGTTCGGCCGCCGCGACTACCGGCCGTATTTCGAGAACGGCGCGGTCGACGTGGCGATCATCGACACGCCGTGGAACGGCGTCGCGGAGTCCGTGAAGATCGCGGCCATGGCCGACGCGTACGAGATCAACGTGGCCCCGCACAACTTCTACGGCCACCTCGCGACCATGATGAACGCGCACTTCTGCGCGGTCGTGCCGAACCTCCGGATCATGGAGATCGATCCCGACGTCGTCCCCTGGTACGACAGCCTCGTGACCGTGACCCCGGAGATCCGTGACGGGCACCTCCACCTGCCGACGGGGCCGGGGTGGGGCACCGAGGTGAACGAGGACGCGGTGCGCGCGCACCCGCCGCGCAAGCGGTAAACTCGCCGGCATGAGCCACGATCAGGTCCGCGGTCGCGCCGTCGTCGTCCAGCCCGGGGGAGGCCCGTCCTACTGGCAGCCCGTCCCCGCGAACGGGCATGCCGATCCCGCGCTGTTCCCCGCGAATACCGGCTTCGGCACGCTGGCGATGGGCTATCAGACCATCGCGCCCGGCGGCCGCGTGCGCGAGCACTCGCACGGCGACCAGGTGGAGCTGCAGATCTGCTTCCGCGGGCGGGGCCACGTGAACGTCGACGGCGCGCGCCACGAGCTGGTGCCGGGCACCGCGTGCATGCTGGGCTACGACGTCAAGCACGAGATCGTGAACGACTCGGACGAGGACCTCGTGATGCTGTGGGTCATCACGCCGCCCGGGCTCGAGGACTTCTTCAAGGCGATCGGCCGCCCGCGCGCCGAGGGCGACCCGGCGCCCGCGCCGTTCGCGCGCCCGACGGACGTGGTCCAGATCGAGCGCTCGCTCGGAATGAACGACACGAAGTAAAGGGGAAGACCATGTGGGGTCGCAAGAAGGCCGAGATGCCGTCGCGTGAGAGCGCGCTGCCCGGACGCGCGCAGAAGATGCGCGTGCCCGCGGCCCACTTCGTGAACAAGGCGCCGCTCGAGCCGCCGTTCCCCGCGGGCGCCGAGCTCGCGCTGTTCGGCATGGGCTGCTTCTGGGGCGCCGAGCGGAAGTTCTGGGAGATGCCGGGCGTGATCTCCACCTCGGTCGGCTACGCCGCGGGCTTCACCCCGAACCCGACGTACGAAGAGGTCTGCAGCGGGCAGACGGGCCACAACGAAGTCGTGCGCGTGGTGTTCGATCCCGCGAAGACGAGCTACGACGCGCTGCTGAAGACGTTCTGGGAGGCGCACGACCCCACGCAGGGCATGCGCCAGGGCAACGACGTCGGCACGCAGTACCGCTCGGGGATCTACGTGTACTCGCCGGAGCAGCGGCGCCAGGCCGAGGCCTCGCGCGACGTCTTCCAGCGCGCGCTGACCGCCGCGGGCTACGGGCCGATCACCACCGAGATCCTCGACGCGCCGGAGTTCTACTACGCCGAGGACTATCACCAACAGTACCTCGCGAAGAACCCGATGGGCTACTGCGGGCTCGGCGGCACCGGCGTGAGCTGCCCCACCGGAGTCGCGGCCGCCGCGCGCTGAGCGCTACGCCTTCGCGGGCGGCTGCGGGTCTTCCGGCAGGAAGGCCCTGATCTTCGCGAGCAGCCGCGGGAGCTCGATCGGCTTCGTGTCGTAGTCGTCGCAGCCGGCGGCGAGTGCCTTCTCGCGGTCGCCGGCCATCGCGTGCGCCGACAGCGCGATCACCGGGATGCGCGCGGTCTCCGGCGCGGCCTTGAGCCGGCGCGTGACTTCCCACCCGTCGATCTTCGGCAGGCTCAGGTCCATCAGGATCAGGTCCGGCGCTTCGCGCTGCGCCACGGCGAGGCCTTCTTCGCCGTCGACCGCCGCGATGATCTCGTAGCCCAGCCGCCCGAGGCGCCGCCGGACGATGTGCAGGTTGTCGTCGTTGTCTTCGACGTAGAGGATCTTCACGCGTGCGCGCTCTCCATCTCCGCGGGTAAGAGTATCGTGAACGTGGAGCCGTGTCCGCTGACGCTCTCCACGCTGATGTCGCCGCCCATCAGCCGGCACAGCCGCCGGCTGATCGCGAGGCCGAGCCCGGTCCCCCCGTACTGCCGCGCGGTCGACGCGTCCGCCTGCGTGAACTCTTCGAACAGCCGCGCGGTCTGCGCGGGCGTCATGCCGATGCCCGTGTCGGTCACGCGCAGGGTGATCCACTCCTGCGCGCGCGCGGCGCTCAGCGTGATCTCGCCGCGCTCGGTGAACTTCGCGGCGTTGCTCGCGAGGTTCAGGAGCGCCTGCCGGACGCGCTTGGCGTCCGCGCGCATGGTGCCGAGCGTCGGCGGGCAGTCGACCGTGAGCCGGTTGGCGCGCTGCGCGGCGAGCGGCCCGATGGTCTCGGCCACGTCGCGCACGAGCGCGGCCGGGTCGAACGGCTCCACCACGAGGTCCATGCGCCCCGCCTCGATCTTCGAGAGGTCGAGGACTTCGTCGATGAGGCCGAGCAGGCGGTGGCCCGCCCGGCGGATCCGCTCGAGATCCTCGACCTGCCCGCGCGCGCCGGCGTCCTTCGCCTCGTCGATGAGGAGCTCGCTCACCCCGATGATCGCGTTGAGCGGCGTGCGGAGCTCGTGGCTCATGTTCGCGAGGAAGGCCGACTTGTGGCGGCTGGCGATCTGCAGCTCCTGGAAGAGCCGCGCGTTGTCCATCGCCACCTTCGACTGGTGCGCGAGCGCCACGAGCAGCCGCGCCACGCGGGCGCCGAAGCGGCCGGGCTGGCTGCTCAGCATCGTGAGCACGCGCGGCGGACCTTCGCCCGGGATGCCGACCGCGGCGATCACGCGATGGCCGTGCGCGAGCGTGAGGTCGCGGTACACGAAGCTCTTCGCCGCGGCCACGTCGGGGATCTCGAACGGCTGGCCGGTCTTCAGCGAGCGGCCGAGCGCGCCCGTGGTCGGGTCGACGGGAATGGACGCGATGGCGGCGACCTCGCTCTCGGGCAGGCCGTACGAGGCGCTCGGCACGAACACGCCCCGCGCGGCGTCGTACTCGAGGAACACCGCGCCGTCCGCGCGCGTGAGGCGGACCGCGTGCCGGACCACGGTGCCCAGGACCTCGTGGAGATCGAGCGAGGCGCTGATCGCCTGCGTCACCTCGCTCAGCGCGCGGGTCTCCTCGAGCGAGTCCGTGAGGTCCTCGAACAGCGCCGCGCTGCCGAGCGCGATGACCGCCTGGTCCGCGAACGTCCGCAGCACGTCGATCTGCGCCGCGCTGAACGGTTGCGCGACCGAGCGCTGCACGGAGATCACGCCGACCGGCCGGCCGTCGCGCATCATCGGCACCGCGAGCAGGCTCCGCGCGCCGATCATGCCGCGGGTGACGGCGCCGAGCTCGTACTCCGGATCGGCGTCGAGGTCCGGAATGCTGACGGGCCCGCGCTCGAGCACCGCGCGCCCGGCGATCGAGCCGCGCGTCGGCGGCGCCGCGAACGAGCGCTCGAGCCGCGCGAGCGCCTCCGGCGGGTAGTTGTGGTGCGCCGCCATGTGGAGGCGCTCGCCGTCGAAGCGGAACACGGTGCCGCTGGAGGCGTCGCACAGGCTCACCGCGCTGCGCAGGATCGTCTCGAAGAGCGGCCGGATGTCGGTGTGCGAGCCGGCGATCGCGCGCAGCGTCTCGTTCGTGGCGGTCTGCTGCGCGAGCGCGTCGGCGAGCGCCTTGGACCGCTGCCGGAGCGCGTCGCCCTGCGCCTTGCCGACGAGGCCGATGTAGAGCGTGAACGCGATCACCATGGCGACCGCCAGGACCATCGCCGCCGGGGACACGTCGGTCCGCAGGTGGATCCCGTCGATCGCCGTCGCGACGGCGGTGCCGGCGCCGAGCCCGAGCAGCGACAGCGCGGCCGCGCGGAGGCCGCCCACGCGGCCCGCGGAGAGGAGCGGCGGCAGCGCCACGGCGAGCGCGGGCAGGAGCCGGAAGCTCATCGCCGCGATGCAGATCCCGATGAAGACCGAGTCGACGATCACCAGGCGCTGCTCGACCAGCGAGGCCGACGCCCGGACGCGCGCGGCGATGCGGTAGGCGACGTGCGGCCAGAGCGCGGACCATCCGGCCACGAACACCCAGAACGCCGGCCCGCGGCCCTCGTCCCACACGACGAGCGCCACGAGGAGCACGCCCGCGACGTACGTGGGCATCCGGCCCTGGTAGTTGAGGCGGGCGGCGCGCTCGCGCGCCGTCGCGCGCGGATCCGGCGACGCCATGGCGACGATTCTAGTCCGTCCCGCGCCGCCGCCCGCGCTCAGTAACGCGGCAGGTGGAGATCGGTCTTGATGCCCGCCTCCGTGACGGTTTCCACGAACGAGTACCCGGATTCCGCGTACTGCGGGCGGTTGCCGACTACCGAGCCGTCGGCGAAGCGCACGCGCAGCGCGTAGGACGTCTCGCCGCCGGCGGCGAACCGGATCGTCCGCGCCTCACCCGGCGCGACGTTCTCGACGAGAACGAGGCCGAGACGGTGCTCGAGGCGCGCGCTCGCGATCGGCTTCGCGCTCTCGTTCTTCACGGTGACCGTGACGGCCGCCGCGGGCCTCAGCGCGAGCCAGCCGACGAGGAGGCCGCCGAGCAGTCCGACGGCGATGACGACGGCCCGGCGCGCTCCTCTCACGCGTCTCGTCCGGGATGTGGACAGCTAGGCCGTCGGCGCGAGGAGCGCCTTCGCGCGGTCCTTCATCCAGTCGGGCAGCGGCGACGGGCGGCGGGCGTCGAGGTCCAGCAGGACGCCGAGCTGATCCAGGGCGGCCACGCGGGCGCCGGTCCGCACGTCGACCATCTGGTGGAACATCCTGAGCGACGTGTTGCCCACGTGCAGCGGCGCGCTCTTGACGACGATCTGGTCGCCCGGCCGCAGCAGCCGGTCCACCGCGAGCTGGAACTCGAACGTCGAGAAGCCGCGCCGCTGGTCGCGATAGAAGGCGGGATTCAGCCCGAACGCGTTCGTCGAGTGGCCGTTCGACGCCGAGAACCGGTGGATATAGTGGCTCAGCGCGCTGCCGCCCGTGACGTCGACCTCCCACGGCCGCACGGTGTCGCGCGCGGCGTCGGTGAAGCCTTCGAGGCCGCGCGGCTGGGGGCGCGCCTCGCGCTTCGGGCCGTCCCAGCTCACGCGGTACGCCTCCGCCTTGCGCCGCGCGTCCGCCGAGATCGTGCCGCGGAAGCGGTGCTCGACCGTGGTGCAGAGCGTGCCCGCGCCGCTCTCGAAGATCTTGTGGCCGACGAGCAGGGTGTCGTCGCCGGCCTCGATCACGCCGCTCTCGATGTGGAAGATGTCGCCGACCCGCAGCTCGTGCTGGTAGCGCACGTAGGCGTCCGCGGTCAGCACGCGCGTGGGATCGAGGCCGAGCGCATCGAGCATCGCGAAGGCGGCGTCACCGAGCCGCGCGAAGTAGTACGCCACCGTGAAGTGGTCGGTGTTGTCGATCTCCCAGCGGTGGACGGTGCTGCGGACGGTCTCGAGCCAGCTCACCGCGCGAGCTTCCGTCCGATGCGCTTCTCGATCACGTGCGTCACCGCCGAGAAGTCTTCCTTGCCCCAGCCGTTCTTCACCGCCTCCTCGTACGTGCGCTTGGTCTCCTCGAGGATCGGCGTCGGCACCTTCGCGGCCTTCGCGAGCTCGAGCGCGAGGCCGACGTCCTTCAGCATCAGCTCGGCCATGAACGTCGGCGAGAAGTCGCCGTCGAAGATGCGCTTCGCGCGCCGGTCGAAGTACGTGCCGTACGCCATGCCGCCGCCCTTGCACACGACCTCGTAGAAGATGTCGCGGTCGACGCCGGCCTGCACGCAGGCCGCGAGCGTCTCCGCCACCGCGACCGCGGTGACCGCGCCGAGCCCGTTGTGCAGGAGCTTCACGCGGTTGCCGCTGGCCGACGGGCCGACGTACATGTGCAGGCGCCCCATGATCTCGAGATACGGGGCGATCGCCGCGACGTTCGCGTGGTCGCCGCCGATCATGAAGAAGATCTCGCCGGACACCGCCTGCGGCTGCGAGCCGAGCATCGGGGTGTCCATGTGGCTGATGCCCTTCGCGGCCACGCCCTTCGCGACCTCGAGCGTCGCCTCGGGGCTGACGGTCGAGCAGTCGCACGTGATGAGCCCGGCTTTGGCGCCGCTCGCGATGCCGTCGGGACCGAGGTAGACCGTCTTCACGATCGCGTCGTTCGGCAGGCACGTGAAGAGCACGCCGACCTGCGCCGCGACGTCGGCGGGCGACTTCGCCACCGTGACGCCCGGCTGCGTGCCGATCGCCGCGGCCGTCGCCGCGCTGCTGTCGTAGACGACGGGCGCCTTGCCCGCCTTCGCCAGGTTCGTGGCCATGGGCCCGCCCATCGTCCCGAGCCCGATGAATCCGACGCGCTCGCTCATGCTGGTCTCCTCCGTGCGGTGTGCCGCGGCTCCCGCATGGTACCGTGATCGCGCCGTGGACGACGCGCTCGCGCTCCTGAGCCGGCTGCTGCGCCGGCCGCCCGCCACGCTGCCGATCGGCGACGACGTCGCCGCGTGGTGGCGCCGCTTCCGCGACGCCGAGCCGGACGCGCTCTCACCGTTCGATCGCGCGGTGCTCGCCGGGTTTCGATCCGATCGTGTCGCGGGCGCGTTCGTGGGCGGGTATCAGGGCGCGCTGCGCGCGCTCGTGCCTGACGGACTTCCGGACGACGCGATCGTGTCGTTCTGCGTGAGCGAGCCGGGCGGCAACTCGCCGAAGGCGATCGAGACCACGCTGGCCGGCGGCGTCATCAACGGCCGGAAGAAGTGGAGCACGATGGCGCCGCTGGCGGACCTCCTGCTCGTCGCGGCCCACGAAGGCGCCGACGCCGCGGGCCGCAAGCGGTTCAAGCTCGTGCGGGTGCCCGCGATCGCGCCGGGCGTGACGATCCGCCGGATGCCGTTCACCACGTTCATTCCCGAGATCCCGCACGCGGAGCTCGAGCTCCGCGAGGTCGCGGTGCCGGCCGACGCGCCGCTGCCGGGCGACGGCTACACCGACTACGTGAAGCGCTTCCGCACCGTCGAGGACATCTACATCCACGGCGGGGTGCTCGGCTACGTGCTCGGCGCCGCGCGGCGGTTCGACTTCCCGCCGACGGTGGCCGAGCGGCTGGCGGCCGCGATCGTGACGATGCGGACGCTCGCGAGTGGGGATTTCGACGCGCCGGAGACGCACGTCGCGCTCGCGGGCGCGCTCGCGCGCGACGCGACGCTGCTCGAGCACTCCGACATGCATTGGGAGAAGGCCGAGGAAGCTGAGCGCGCGCGCTGGCGGCGCGACCGCGCGGGCTTCGGCAGCGTCGCGGGCGCGCTGCGCGAGGCACGCCGCGCGCGCGCGTGGGAGCGACTGGCAAGCCCATAGATGCGGATCGCCGTCGTCGTTCCCGCCCACGACGAAGCGCGGCATATCGGCGGCGTGCTCGCCGCGATCCCGCCGCTCGTCGGCGCCATCATCGTCGTCGACGACGGGAGCCGTGACGAGACGGCGCGGGTGGTGCTCGACAGCCCCGACCCGCGCGTGTCGCTCGTGCGGCACGACGCGAATCGCGGTGTCGGCGCGGCGATGTGCTCGGGATATCGGCGCGCGCTCGAGCTCGGCGCCGACGTGGTCGTCAAGGTGGACGGCGACGGCCAGATGGATCCCGCCCGCATCGCGGCGCTCGTTCGGCCGATCCTCACGGGGCGCGCGGACTACGCGAAGGGCGCGCGCCTCCACGAATGGGCGACGGCCCGCACGATGCCGATCCCGCGGCTCGTCGGCAACCTCGCGCTCTCGTTCCTGGTGAAGGTCGTCTCCGGCTACTGGCACGTCATCGATCCGACCAACGGATTCACCGCGATCCACCGCAGCGTGCTCGAACGGCTGCCGCTGGAGCGACTGAATCAGGGCTACTTCTTCGAGACGGACGTGCTGAGCCGCCTGTACCGCGTGCAAGCGGTCGTCGCCGACGTGCCGATGCCCGCGCGCTACGGCAACGAGGAGAGCGGACTGAGCCCGCTCCGCGCGGCGGTTTCGTTCCCAGGCAAGCTCATGCGGGCGCTCGCGGGCCGCATCCTGTGGCGATACTTCGTCCAGGACTTCACGGCGTGCTCGCTGTTCCTGCTGAGCGGCACCGCGCTCCTCCTCGCGGGGGGCACGTTCGGCCTCGTGAAGTGGGGGGCCAACGTCGCCCGCGGCGAGCTGACGCCCGCCGGCACGGTCATGCTCGCCGCCGTGCCGGTGCTCCTCGGCTTTCAGTTCCTGCTCCAGGCGCTCGTGCTCGACGTCGGCAACGTGCCGCGCGTGCCGATCGCCGCGGCCACCGACGACAAGGCGCCTTAGCGTCCCGAGGGTGGCTCGCCTGTAGTATCGTCGGCCGTCGCCGCTCGCTGCTCACCCTTGCTGAGAGGCCGCATTCGCATGCGCGACCTCGTGGGTAATGTCCATGCCGACAGCTCGCTCGCTCGTTCGTTGCTCGATCACCGCGCTCGTGATTGCCTGCTCCTTCACCGTCGCCGCCGCCCCCGACGCCGTCGCGCAGCACGGCAACACCATCTACGCCTGCGTGAAGGGCGACGATCCGGACGACGATCCGGAAGGCCGGCTGATGCGCCTCGTCGGCGCCGACGAGCCGTGCAAGCGGCGCGAGACGAAGATTTCGTGGAACGTCGCCGGGCCCGCCGGCCCTCAGGGCGATCCGGGCCCGCAGGGTGTGCCCGGGCCCGCGGGGCCGGCCGGACCGATCGGGCCGCAGGGACCGCAAGGCCAGCAAGGTGCGCAGGGCGTTCAGGGGCCGGCGGGTGCGCAGGGGCCGGCCGGCGTGCAAGGGCCTGCGGGTGACGCGGGTCCCCAGGGACCGAAGGGCGACCCGGGGCCGGCGGGACTTCCGGGCAGCAGCCCGGACCTCGCGCCGCTCCAGTTTCGGGTCGCGTATCTCGAGGCGCTGCTCCTCCGCGTGATGCCGAAGCGGCTGTACGTGACGAATCGAAACGGCAACGCGCTCTCCGTCGTGGACTACGGCACCGGCGCGCTGATCGCCTCCGTGCCCGTCGGCCCCGGGCCGCAGGGGATCGCCGCGCTGCCGGACGGCTCGCGTGTGTACGTCGTCAGCGCGCAGGCGTCGATGGTGTCGGTGGTGGACACGGCCACCAACGCGGTGATCGCCACCATCGCGTGCGGCGCCGGCTGCTACGGCGCGGCGGTGAATCCGGCGGGGACGCGCCTGTACATCGCCGTGCGCGGCAACGACACGCTTCGCGTGGTCGACACCGCCTCCCACGCGGTCGTGGCGACGATCCCGGTCGCGCGCGATCCGCTCCGCGTCGCCGTGCATCCGGACGGCACCCGCGTGTACGTCACGAGCGAGTTCGGCGCGGCGGTCTCGGTGATCGACGCGACGACGAATACCCTCCTCGCCAGCATCACCGGCATCCGCGCGCGGGGCATCGCGATGGATCCCTCCGGCGCGCGGCTGTACGTCGGGGACAGCACCGTGGCCGATCTCGTGACGATCGACACCGCGACGAATACGGTGCTCTCGAAGATCGACGTGGCGGTGCAGGGCGTGGCGATCAGCCCCGACGGCACCCGGCTGTACCTGGCCGGCGGCGGCACGAACGCGGTCAGCGTCGTGGATGCGGCCACACAGACCTTCCTGGCCACGATCCCCGTCGGGTCGCGCACGGACGCGCTCGACATCAACCCCGCCGGCACCCGGGTGTTCGTCTCCGGCTTCACCTCCAACACCGTGTCGGTGATCGACACGTCGACCAACACGGTCGTCAAGACCTACACCGGGATCGGCGGGTCTGAATCGGGCGTCGCCGTCGTGCCGCTCCTCCCCGAATAGTCGCGGCAGCGCGCAAACGCGGAACGGCCGGGGCACCGCGCCCCGGCCGTCGTCGCTGCGGCGGCTCACACGCGCCGAGCGGTTACTGGCCCGTGAAGCCCTTGCCTTCGTTCGCGAGGCGCTCGAGGAGCGGGGCGGGCGTCCAGAACTCGTCGCCGCCGCTCTGCTTCTTGAACGCGAGCATCGTGTCGCGCAGCTTCTTGAGGCCGATCTGGTCCGCCCAGAACATCGGGCCGCCGCGATAGACCGGCCAGCCGTAGCCGTACACCCAGATCACGTCGATGTCGCTCGCGCGGATCGCGATCTTCTCGTCGAGGATCTTCGCGCCCTCGTTCACCATCGGGTAGAGCAGGCGCTGCAGGATCTCCTCGTCCGAGATGTGGCGGCGCGTGATGCCCTGCTCCGTCGCCACCTCGACGATGATCTTCTCGACGTCGGGGTCGGGGACCGGGGTGCGATCGCCCTTCTCGTACTTGAAGTACCCCGCGCCGGTCTTCTGGCCGAAGCGTCCCAGCTCGCAGATGCGGTCCGCCACCGGCGACTTGCGCCCGAGGCCCTTGCGGATGCGCCAGCCCACGTCGAGGCCCGCGAGGTCGCCCATCGCGAACGGCCCCATCGGGAAGCCGAAGTCGGTGAGGACCTTGTCGACCTGGTGCGGGAGCGCGCCTTCCAGGATGAGCTTCTCCGCCTGCTGGCCGCGCTGGTGGAGCATGCGGTTGCCGACGAAGCCGTAACAGACGCCGACGAGCACCGGCACCTTCTGGATGCGGCGCCCGAGATTCATCACGGTGGCGATCGCCGTGGGCGACGACTTCTTGCCGCGCACGTTTTCCAGCAGCCGCATGACGTTCGCGGGGCTGAAGAAGTGCGTGCCGATCACGCTCTCCGGCCGCTTGGTCGCCGAGGCGATCTCGTCCACGTCGAGCGTCGAGGTGTTCGTCGCCAGGATCGCGTCCGGCTTCGCGAGCGCGTCGAGCTTGGCGAACACTTCCTTCTTGATGGGCATCTCTTCGAAGACGGCCTCGATGATGATGTCGGCGTCCTTGACCGCGTTCCAGTCCGTGGTGCCCTTGATGAGGCCCATGCGCTTCTCGACGTCCGCGGCGGTGATGCGCCCGCGGCTCGCGGTGGCCTCGTAGTTCTTGCGCACGATGCCGAGCCCGCGGTCGAGGTTCTCCTGCGTCATCTCGACGACCGTGACCGGGATGCCGACGTTCGCGAAGTTCATCGCGATGCCGCCGCCCATGGTGCCGGCGCCGATGACCGCCGCCTTCTCGACCTTCTTGTCGGGGGTGTTCGACGGCACGTCGGGGATCTTCGCCGCCTCGCGCTCGGCGAAGAAGAAGTAGCGCTGCGCCTTGGACTCCGGCGAGGTGAGGAGCTCCTGGAAGAGCTCGCGCTCGCGCTTGATGCCCTCGTCGAACGTGGCGGAGTTCACCGCGGCCTCGACGGCCTTGATGCAGTTCTCCGGCGCGCGGAAGCCGCGCGTCTGGCGCGCGACCGACTTGCGGAACTCGGCGAAGATCTCGGGCTTGGCCTTCGCCTCGGCGATCTTGTCGTTGAGGTCGCGGATCTTCTTGAGCGGGCGCTTGTCGTTCAGCACCTTCTCCGCGAACGCGACACCGGCCGCCGTGAGGTCGCCGTCGACGATCTCGTCGATGAGCCCGGCCTTCAGCGCTTCCTCCGCGCGAATCGGATCGCCGCCCACGATCATCGAGAGCGCTTTCTGCACGCCGACCACGCGCGGCAGCCGCTGCGTGCCGCCGGCGCCGGGCAGGAGGCCGAGCTTCACTTCCGGCAGGCCGAAGCGCGCGTCCTTCACGCCGACGCGGTAGTGGCAGGCCAGCGTCACTTCGAGACCGCCGCCGAGCGCGGTGCCGTGGATGGCGGCGACGACGGGCTTGGAGGAGCTTTCGATCATGTCGAGCACGGCGTGGAGCCCGGGCTCCTGCGGCGTCTTGCCGAACTCGGTGATGTCGGCGCCCGCGATGAACGTGCGGCCGGCGCACACGATGACGATCGCCTGCACGGCGGCGTCCGCCTGCGCCTGCGTGATCCCGTCGCGCAGGCCCTGCCGCACGTGCTGGCTGAGCGCGTTGACGGGCGGGTTGTCGACGGTGAGCACGGCCACGCGGCCGCGGTTGGTGAGATCGACGGATTGGGTGAGCTTGGCCATGAGGACTCCTCGTTGAGGGTGAAGTGGCCGCCATGATACCGCGGCGTGCGCCCCGAGCCCGGGGATGGCCCGAACGTCGACCTTGCCGGTGCGGCATGACGATGCCTACGATGTGCCCGCGATGGCAAGCGTCAGCGTTCGCGAGCTGAAGAACCGCCTCAGCGCGCTGTTGACGCGCGCCGCGGAGGGAGAGCGCATCACGATCACCGACCGCGGCCGGCCCGTCGCCGTCCTCGGGCCCGCCGAATCGCGGCGCGAGGACGAGGCGATCGCCGGCATGGTCCGTGAAGGGCTTGCCGGCTGGGGCGGCGGCACGCCGCGCGGCTCGAAGAAGCCGGTGAAGCTGCGTGGCCGGCCGATCTCCGACACGGTCCTTGAGGACCGGCGCTGACGCTTACGGCGCTCCCACCCCCGGCGCCTCGACGCGGAAGGCGTCGGCACGCGAGGCCGAGCGGCCGCGCCGCAGCTCTTCGTGCGTGATCTGGGAGCGGAGGCAGTAGAGCGTGCGGCGATCGTCGCCGCCCAGGACGCAAGCAATGCCCCGGCCGGGTGCGGTGATACTCAGGGTCTGGCGGCCTTCGCGCGTTGACGCGCACGAAGAGGTCTTCCTTGAACGCCGCGACCCAGGCGCCGCCGGCGCGGTCCGTGTAGGCGGTGGCTTCGCCGCCCGCGCAGCGCAGCCGGGGCCGGGTGAAGATCCCGCAGATGATCCGAGCGCCGTCCGCGGAAGCCCAGCTCCGCCGGCACGTCGGGCAGCGCGCACAGGACGTCGGAGGCGCCGTCATGCAGCAGCGAGCGCGCAGGGCTGCGCGCCTCGAAGTACCGGCCGGTGACGACCGGCGCCTTGCAGGACCATAACCGGTAGTCTTGACCCTCTTGGTGCAACGGTCGTTGGTTCGCCGCGGGATCCGCTCGTTCCGATTAAGGTCGGCTAGGTGCTTGCGAGTTTCGCTGAAGGGCCTGCTCTGTGAGTTCGCTCACCTAGTGCTCGGGAATTCTCC
>Ga0194121_10001099_pt1 | contig 47129 bp, 44 predicted proteins | sample TA2MahCa50mmetaG_FD_148609 | JGI IMG/M metagenome (GOLD analysis project Ga0194121, IMG submission 148609) | Freshwater microbial communities from Lake Tanganyika, Tanzania - TA2015020 Mahale Deep Cast 50m | ecosystem: Environmental > Aquatic > Freshwater > Lake | place: Tanzania: Lake...
CAACGAGGGCTTCCGGCGCTGGATGACCGACACGGTGTTCGGCCTCACATACGAGGCGTCGGGGGCGGGAGGCCTAACAAGCCGATGAAGCTGACGGTCGCCTGCGGCGCCCGCAGCTTATCGGCGAGGCGTTAGGCATACAAATATGAATCGCGATCTCATTTTCTGGCCGATACTCGTACAAATTGCGCTCACGCTGATTTTGTATGTCCGCCTTGACTTCGCAAAGAAAAAGGCTTCTGCCGCAGGCGAAGTAGATGAAAATAGGCGTGCGCTATACGCTGATGCATGGCCAGAGTATGTAGTTCAGATAAATAACTGCATCCGAAATCAGTTTGAAGTTCCGATTTTATTTTATGTCTTGGTCGCATTGCTGCATGCCAAAGACTCTGTCGGAGCCATGGCTTTAGTTTTGGCGTGGCTGTTTGTGGCTCTTCGTCTTGGCCACGCTTATGTACACACGGGCTCAAACTATGTGCCAGTTCGTCGCAAATTATTTATGGGCAGTGTGGTAGCCGTCGTTGGTTTATTTGTATTGGCTATTCGCGCACTAATTTGAGTGTCCGTATGCCTAACCAGACGTTGCAGTGGATGTCCTACACTCCGCGCCTTCTTGCACAATGTGCTACGCACATTTTATTGTGCAAGCCGGCACTCCGTTCCGGCCACCACTGAACTTGGCGTTATGCAGGCAACCCCAGAGAGACACCAAGATGAGAAGCAACAGTGACATTGTGAGAGGCGTGTACGCCGCCTTTGGCAAAGGGGATGTGCCAGCAGTGCTGTGGGGGGCCTTTGATCCCGGAATTCAGTGGAATGAGGCAGAGAGTTTTCTTTACGCCGACCGCAACCCGTATTCCGGACCACAGGCCGTGGCGGAAGGCGTGTTTCAGCGTATCGTTTCTGATGTCGACGGGTTCACCGTGGCCCCTGGGGGCGCGTGACGGGCGACGGGCTGCGCATTTTTCCGGGTGCGCTCGGTCGCGACAGCCTGCTCACCGTGCCCTGGCGGCCCGATGCCACGCTCACCGATGCGCAGGGATACGTCCGCCGCGAATTCCTCTGGGCAGCGCTCGATTGCACCAGCGCGTTTCCGATCTGGCCTGAGCCCGGAACCGTGGCCATACTCCTGGGCGCACTCTGTGCGGACATCGGCACGGGACTGCGCGCCGGTAGCGACTGCGTCGTCCTCGGCTGGAAGCTCGGCAGCGACGGGCGCCGGAAGTACACTGCATCGGCGGTATTCGCGGCCGACGGGCGACTCCTCGGTCGCGCTCGCGCCACCTGGTTCGAGGTGCCGCTGTCCACCTGGGCCTGACGGGATCAAGAAACTGAAGCGCAAGGACTACGAAGCCGGGCCCCTCGGGCCCATCAAGGCGCCCCGGTGACCGGCGGCAACGAACGGCAGTTCGTCCTCGGCGTCGATCTCGACGGCGTCGTCGCCGATTTCGCGCGGGGGCTGAAGCCCATCGCGGCCGAGTGGCTCGGCGTGCCGGCCGAGTCACTGACCGACGAGATCAGCTACGGCTTCGGCGAGTGGGGGCTCGAGCGGGCCGGTGGCTACGATGCCCTGCACCGCTTTGCCGTGAAGGAGCGCGAGCTCTTCGCCAGGCTGCCACCCATTGCCGGCGCGCCTGCGGCGCTCAGGCGGCTCTCGGCCATCGGCGACGTGCGCATCAGGATCATCACGCATCGGCTGTACATCCACTGGTTCCACAAGGAAGCCATCCGCCAGACCACCGAGTGGCTCGAGGCGCACGGCATTCCCTATTGGGACCTGTGCTTCATGCGGGACAAGGCGGCCGTCGGCGCGCATCTCTACGTGGAGGACAGTCCGGAGAACATCCGCTCGCTGCGCGCTGCCGGGTACGAGACCATCGTCGTGGTCAATTCCACCAACCGCGACCTGGCTGGCCCGCGCGCCGAGTCATGGGAGGGGATCGAGCAGCTGGTGCGCGAGCGCGTCGGGCGCTGGAAAGCGGGCGACCGTTGAATCGGCACGCCATGTAAACTGGCGCCGGCCTCCCGCGCTCCGATTCCAACAGGAAATGATCGAATTCCCGAACTTCGACCCCGTGGCCCTGCAGATCGGGCCGCTGGCCCTGCGCTGGTACGGGATCATGTACCTCATCGGCTTCGCTGCGGCCTGGTGGCTCGGCCGGCGGCGCGCCGCGCGCCCCGACTCGCCCGTCAGGCCGGAGCACATCGACGACCTGATCTTCTACGGCGCTATCGGCGTCATCCTCGGCGGTCGCATCGGCTCGATGTTCTTCTACAACCTGGACCAGCTCGCCGAGGACCCGCTCGCGTTCTTCCGCATCTGGGAGGGCGGCATGTCCTTCCATGGCGGGCTGCTGGGCGTGATCGCCGCGATGGCGCTCTACGCGCGCAAGCTCCGCGTAGGCTTCCTGCCGCTGATGGACTTCGTCGCCCCGCTGGTGCCGATCGGGCTCGGGACCGGGCGCATCGGCAACTTCATCAACGGCGAGCTCTGGGGCAAGCCGACCGATGTGCCGTGGGCCGTCGTCGTCGACGGCGTGCCGCGCCACGCTTCGCAGCTCTATGAGGCCACGCTCGAGGGGCTGGCGCTGTTCATCGTGCTGTGGTGGTACTCGAGCCGGCCGCGGCCGGTGATGTCGGTCGCGGGCCTGTTCCTGCTCGGCTACGGGCTGGCGCGCTTCGCCGTGGAGTTCCTGCGCCTGCCCGATGCGCACATCGGCTACCTTGCCGGCGGCTGGTTCACGATGGGCATGCTGCTCACGCTGCCGATGATCGCCGGCGGGATTTATATGCTCGCCCGGGCACGGGCGACGGGGGCGGCTCGGTGAAGCAGTACCTCGACCTCCTGCGGCACATCCGCGACCACGGCGCGCGCAAGAGCGATCGCACCGGCACCGGCACGCTGAGCGTCTTCGGGCACCAGATGCGTTTCGATCTCGCCGCCGGGTTTCCGCTGGTGACGACCAAGAAGCTGCACCTGCGCTCGATCATCCATGAACTGCTCTGGTTCCTGCGGGGCGAGACCAATGTCGGCTACCTGCAGGAGCACAAGGTCAGCATCTGGGACGAGTGGGCCGATGCCGACGGCAACCTCGGCCCGGTGTACGGCGCGCAGTGGCGTTCATGGCCCGCGCCGGACGGCGGCAGCATCGACCAGGTCCAGCAGGTCATCGACACCCTGCGCCGCGATCCCGATTCGCGCCGCATGATCGTGAGCGCGTGGAACGTCGCCGACATCCCGAAGATGAAGCTCGCGCCCTGCCACCTGCTGTTCCAGTTCTATGTGGCAGACGGGCGGTTGTCCTGCCAGCTCTACCAGCGCAGCGCCGACGTGTTTCTCGGCGTGCCGTTCAACATCGCGTCCTATGCGCTGCTGACCCACATGGTCGCGCAGCAGGTCGACCTCGATGTCGGCGAGTTCATCTGGACGGGCGGCGATTGCCACCTCTATCTGAATCATCTCGAGCAGGCCAACGAGCAGCTCGCGCGCGAGCCCTTGCCGCTGCCGCGCCTGCTCATCGGGCGCAGGCCGGCGTCGATTTCAGGCTACGTCTGCGAGGACTTCGAGATCGCCGGCTACCAGTCGCACGCGCCGATCAGGGCGCCGGTGGCGGTCTGATCGCGGGGATCGTCCAGACCCGGGCCGGTCCATCGAGTCGCACCGCGCTGAGCGCGCGGCCCCAGACGCAGCCGGTGTCGATCGCGAGCAGGTTGGCCCGCTGCAGGAATCCGAGCGAAGCCCAGTGGCCGAAGACGATGCGCACCGCCTGTGCGCCCCGGTCGGGCAGGTCGAACCAGGGCGTCAGCCCGTCGGGCCGGCGGCCAGGCGCGTCGCTGTGTTCGAGGTCGAGCCGCCCGTCCTCGTCCAGGTAACGCATGCGCGTGAAGCCGTTGACGATGTAGCGCAGGCGGTCCGCGCCGCTCAGGTCCGCCGACCAGCGATCGGGCTTGTTGCCGTAGAGGCCACGGAGGAACTCGCGGATGCGCTTGCCGCCGAGCTCGGCTTCCACTTCGCGCGCGCGCTTCACCGCCGTCAGCGGATCCCATGCCGGTGGAACGCCGGCGTGGACCATGAGGGTGTTCAGGTCCGGCCGGTAGTGCAGCAGCGACCGGCGGCGCAGCCACTCGATGAGTTCGTCGCGGTCCGGCGCCTCGAGCACGCACTTGAGGGCCGGCTCGGCGGCGCGCTTCTCGTTGCCGTAGGCGGCGGCGATCAGGCGCAGGTCGTGGTTGCCCAGGGTCACGACGGCGGCGCGCCCCAGCGACTTCACCAGCCGCAGCACCTCCAGCGAGCGCGGCCCGCGGTTGACGAGATCGCCGACGAACCACAGTTCGTCGGTGCGGGTATCGGGTTTCAGCTGGTCGAGGAGTCGCGACAGCTCGTCGTAGCAGCCCTGCACGTCGCCGATGGCGTAGATGGCCATCCGCGGGCCGGAGTCAGTGCAGGATGCCGGGGATGGCGAGCCGGAAGGCGGGGATCGGCGCCGGGAACGGCACGCCGTCCTCGGTGACCATGCCGTAGCTTCCCTGCATGACGCCGACCGGCGTCTCGATGATCGTGCCGCTGGAGTAGCGGTGCGACTCGCCGGGTGCGATGCAAGGCTGTTCGCCGACGACGCCGTCGCCGACGACTTCGCGGACCTTGCCGTTGGCGTCGGTGATGACCCAGCGGCGGGTGAGGAGCTGCGCAGGCGTGTCGCCGGCGTTGCGGATCGTCACCGTGTAGGCGAAGACGTAGCGCGGGGCATCCGGGTCCGACTGGTCCGGCAGGTAGCTGGTCTCGACCCCGATCTGGATGCTGCAGCGCTTGTCGCGTGACATGCGCCCATTCTAGCGCGGCTTTGCGGTGATGCCAGCCGCCTCAGCTGGCGATGGGCTCGATCGCCATGCCGAGGTTCGGTTCGATGCGCGCAAAATGGTTCACCGGCACGGTTTCCCAGCCCGAGTCGCCGCTCAGCGGTTCGGAACTGACCATAACGGCGGCCGCGGTTGGTGTAGAGGCTGTCGGCATGCTGCGGCGCTCGCCGACCTGCAGGCCCTCGGTAGCCGCGCGCACGTGCGCGAGGACACAGGGACTCTCGCTCACCCGCGCCAGCTCGCGCAGGTTCTGGTTGCTCCATGCCGGTGTCGCCGAGCGGAACAGCGCCGGCTCGTCATGGCCTGGCGAGTACCAGGCGACGCCGAACCCGTCGCCATTGAGCGGCTCCTCGCGCTCGCGGGCCTCGAAGCTCTGGTGGATGAGCGAGTGCTCCGGCTCGGTGAGCAGCGCGCTCAGCGCCAGGGACTTTCCTTTATAGAAGGTGAATCGGCGCATCGCCGGATTCTCCCCGCACGGCGCTCGTTATGTCGCGGCCGCGGCAGGAGACTGCGCGGCGGCGCACACGGCGCGCCGCCGCAGCTTGAACCGGTTCAAACGGCGGCAAGGGCCAGGTACTGGGCAGGCGTCACTTCGCCCGGTCGCACGCCCGGATCCACGCCGGCATCGGCGATGGCGCCCGCCGACAACAGGCCCGAGAGCGCGTTCGACAGGCGCTTGCGGCGCATGGAGAAGGCGCGGGTGAGGAGGGCATCGAAGCGCGCTGCATTCACGATCGGACCTAGCCTGCCCGGCTCGGGGACGAGCCGCGCGATTGCGGAGTCGACCTTCGGCGGTGGCTGGAAGGCGCCCGGCTTCACCAGGAACAGTTTCTCGACGCGGCAACGGACTGCCAGGGCGACGGTGAGCCGGCCGTAGTCCGCCGTGTCGGGTTGCGCCACCATGCGCTCGACGACCTCGCGTTGGAGCATCACGTGCAGGTCGCGGAAGACGTCGCTGTGACCGAGCAGGTGGAAGAGCAGCGGCGTGGATATGTTATAGGGCAGGTTGGCGGCGAGGCGCAGCGAAGAGGGCCCGCTCGCGAGCGCACGGAAATCGAAGCGCAGAGCGTCGGCACGGTGGATGGCGAGCGCCGGTCCGTGCCCGCCCTGTTCGAGCGCACCGGCAAGGTCCCGATCGACTTCGACGGCGTCGATCCGCACACCGCGCGCGAGCAGGGGCAGGGTCAGGGCGCCGCGACCCGGGCCGATTTCGACGAAGTGCTCGCCAGCACGCGGTTCGATCGCCGCCAGGAGGCGCTCGATGACACCGCGGTCGTGGAGGAAGTGCTGCCCGAAGCGCTTGCGCGGCCGCATCGCTCAGCCGCGGGTGGCGAGGTCGTGGGCGAGGTCGAGCGCGGCCGCAAGGCTGCCGGCATCGGCGCGCCCCGTTCCGGCGAGTTCCAGCGCCGTGCCGTGATCGACGGAGGTCCGCACGATCGGCAGTCCGAGCGTAACGTTCACCGCGCCGCCGAATCCGGCGTGCTTCAGGACCGGCAGTCCCTGGTCGTGATACATCGCGACCACGACATCGCAGTGCGCGAGCGGTTCGCCGGTGAAGGCGCTGTCAGCCGGCAGCGGGCCGCTGATGCGCATGCCCCGGGCACGCAGCGCGTCGAGGACCGGGGCGATCACGTCGATTTCCTCGCGGCCGAGGTGACCGGATTCCCCGGCATGCGGATTCAGGCCGAGCACCGCGATGCGCGGCGAGGCGATGCCGAAGCGCGCGATCAGGTCGGCGTGCACCGTGGCGACGATCGTCGCCAGTCGCTCCCGCGTGACGGCTGCAGGCACGGCCGCGAGCGGCAGGTGCGTGGTGACCAGCGCGACGCGCAGGGTGCCCGCGACGAGCAACATGACCGGCTGTGCGCAACCGGTCAGGTCGGCGAGGAATTCCGTGTGGCCGGTGAACGGAAATCCGGCGTCGTTGATCACGCCCTTGTGTACCGGCGCGGTCACCATCGCCGCGAACTCACCCGACTGGCAGCCTGAGACCGCGCGACGCAGCGTGTCGAGAACCCACCCGGCGTTCTTCGGATCCAGGCGGCCGGGCGCGGCAGGCGCGTGCAGCGGCAGGGCTTCGAGCAACAGCCGTCCGCCGCTGCCCGGGGCGGGTCGCGATTCCGCGCGATAGGGCGCCAGCCTGAGCGGCAGGCCCAGTGCGCGCGCGCGATCCTCTAGCAGGAGCGGGTCGGCCACGGTCACGAGTTCGAAGGGCCAGTCGCGCGCGGCGAGCGCGACGAGGAGGTCAGGACCGATGCCGGCCGGCTCACCAGGCGTGATGACGATGCGCGTCACGGCGCGAAGGCCCCGTCAGATGCGGAGTTCGACGAAGGCCTGGTCCCGCAGGCGGCGCATCCACAACTCCGTCTCCTCGCCGAGGCGGCTGTTGCGGATGGCGATCATCGCCTGCTGCCGCTGAACTTCCTCCGTAGTGTCCTGCACCCGGCGGCCGAGCACCTCGAGGATGTGCCAGCCGAATCGGGTGCGAAACGGCTCGCTCAGGGTCTTCTCGGGCATGGAGTCGGCCAGTTTCTGGAACTCGGGCGCATAGCTGCCGGGGCCGGCCCAGCCCAGGTCGCCGCCGTCGTTCTTCGAACCCGGGTCGTCGGAGACTGCGCGGGCCACCGCCGCGAAATCGTCTCCGGCGGCGATCCGCGCGCGGATGCCGCGGATCTTCTCGAGTGCGCTGTCGTCGTCCAGCACTTCGTTCGGCGAGATCAGGATGTGGCGCACGTTCACCTGGTTCTCGATGATCGGCTCGCCGCCGCGCTGGTTGTTCAGCCGCACGAGGTGGAAGCCGCTCGCGCTGCGTATGGGCTCCGATACCTGCCCGCTGGCGAGGCCAGGCACCAGCTCCGCGAACAGCGTGGGAAGCTCGTCGCCCTTCATCCAGCCGAGGGCGCCGCCTTCGAGTGCCTGCTGGCTGTCGGAGAACTGGACGGCGAGCTGGGCAAAGTCCTCGCCGGACTTGAGCTTCGCTGCGATCGACTCGATTTTCTCCTGTGCGGCCTTTACGGCGTCCGGCCCGGCGGTCGGCGAAACGGCGACAAGGATCTGCGAGACGTCGTACTCCATGTTGAAGGCAGCGCGACCCGCCTGCCGGGCGAGATACTCCTCGACTTCGCGCGGCGTCACCATGATGCGCGAGAGCACGTCGCGCTGGCGCAACTGTTCGATCATCACCTGCTCGCGCATCTCGCGCCGATAGCTCTGGTAGTCGATGCCTTCGCGCGCCAGCATGGCCGGCAGCTGCCCGAGCGTGACCTGGTTGCGGGCAGCGACATTGGCCAGCGCTGCGTTCAGTGTCTCGTCCGACACGAGGATGCCGGCATTCTCCGCCCGCTGCAGCTGGATGCGCGCGATGACGAGCCGCTCCAGTACCTGCGGCACCAGGCTCGACTCCGGCGGGATGCGCGTGCCCTGGGCGTTCAGCCGCGCGACTATGCGGGCAAGTTCGGCGGAAAGCTCGCTCTTCAGCACGACGCCGTCGTTGACGATCGCGGCGATGCCGTCGAGCAGTTCGCCTGTGGCGGACAGATCGCGGTCCTGGCCTTGCGCGGGCACGGCGGCGAGGAGCGCGCTGCAGAGTAGTGTCGGTAGCAGGTAGCGCATGCGGAACTCAGTCGGTTTCGTAACCCAGAATACCACGTTCGAGAAGCCGATCCGCCGGGTCGCCGACGTTGGTGAGTCCCTTCAGGATTAGCTGCAATGCGATGGCGGTGTCGGCCGATGCGGTCGCCTCGGGATCCGCCCCGACCGTGTCCGGCCGCCGGGCGAGGTAGCGCCGGTACACGAGCCGCAGGCCCCAGCAGCAGTTCTCGTACTCGACGCCGAAGAAGCTCTCGATGGGCTCGCGGTCGAGCAGTGAATAGTTGTAGCGGCCGACCGCGCTCCAGCGGTCGCTGAGCGGCCATGCAGCGGAGACGTCGAGCTCCTTGACGCCGGTCGAGCGCTCCGGATCGACGAAGTTGTCGCGGCTGTAGCGGTAGGAGAAGTTCGCGACGTGGCGGCCGTCGCGCCGGTACTGCAACCGTGTCTGCGCGCGCTCGACGCGACTCGCATCGGAATCCCACTGCACGCCGAGGTCGACCTTCCAGTATTTCGCGAAGCCAAGATCGAGTTCAGCCAGCCAGTCGGAGGAGTTGTTGGCGACCGGCGAGCCGCCCGGCAGCGTCACGAGCTGGTCGCTGAAGAAGCGCGTCTGGCCGATGGTGGCGGACAGCACCTGCCGGCCGTCGCTGCTGTCGACCACGCGGCTGGTCAGGCCGATGTTCAGCTGGTCGGTGTCGCCCAGGCGGTCATGGCCGAGAAAGCGGTTGCGCCGATAGAGCTGGACCAGGTTGAAATCGGGCTCGATCGTGTCGAACACCGGCAGGTCGTCCTGCTCGCGGAACGGTATGTGCACGTACTGCACGCGCGGTTCCAGCGTCTGCAGGCGCCCGCCGTCGCGGGACATGCGTTCGAATACCGTGCCGAGGTCGATACTCCAGATCGGCGTCGAGCGGTCCGGGCCCGAACGCTGGCCGGGCAGCGGATCCTTCAGGCTGTAGGCCGTGTGCTCGTAGGCGAACGACGGCTCGAGGCGCAGCCCGCGCCAGTCGAGCGGCAGCGAGACCGACGGACTGACGTGCAACCGCGTGCCGGTCGGATTCAGGTTCGCTGCCGTGCTCTCGGCCGAGGCATCGCGCTCGAACACGCTCAATTCGCCGTCGAAGCGCAGGTCGAGGCCGTAGAAATCCGCCACGTAGGCGCCCGTGCGCAGCTGCGGTGCGATTCGGTAGGGCTTTTCCGTGTCTTCCAGCGACTCGTCGAGCGTCTTGAAGTCCTGCACGCGCAGCAGCACGGACCAGATGTCGTCGTGGTACTCGACGTCGACCACGCGGCGCAGGTGGGTCTGGCTGGTCTCGGCGATGGCGCTGGCGAGATCTTCGAAGTACGCCGTGTCGGAGACCGTCCGACCGCTCACGGTCGCGCGCCAGTCGCCGAAGTGCGAGGTGTGGTTCCAGCCGAAGAGGTAGCGGTCCTCGTCAGCGCCATCGTCGTTCGGCAGGTACTCGGCGTCGACGACACCTTCGTGCCCGGAGCTGAGATAGCGGAATTCGGAGATCAGCTCCAGCCCGCGCTGCGCCATGTAGCGGGGCGTGAAGGTTGCGTCGAAATTCGGCGCGATGTTCCAGTAATAGGGAATCTGCACCTCGAAACCGCGCGTCTCCGACCGGCCGATGCCGGGCAGCAGGAAGCCCGACTTGCGCTCGTTCGTGACGGGATAGGAAATCCACGGCGTCCAGAGGATCGGTACGCCCTTGAACTCGAGCCTGGCGTCGCGTGCCGTGCCGACACCTTTCGTACGGTCGATCTCGATCTCATCTGCCCGCAGCAGCCAGTCGCTGCTGCCCCTGGCACAGGTGGTGTAGGTGACGTCCTCGAGGTTGATCTCGCGATCGGCATCCACGCCGATGCGGGATGCAGAGCCGCGCGCCGGCACGGCGAAGAGCTGAAATTCGGCATCACCGACTTCCAGTGCGTCGCGCCGGGCGTCGAACGAGGCGCTGGCGCCGGAGATCGAGGTCTGCGGGTCGCTGAACTCGAGCCCGCCTTCCAGCGCGAACTCCCCGGTGGCCTGGTCGTAGCGCGCGCCGGGTGCTCGCAGCAGCGACTCGCCGCGGCGGATGGTGATGCCGTCGCCGAACACCGCGCCTTCGTCGATCGTCACCTCGGCGCGGCCGCTGAAGACTTCGATGCGCGGATCGGCGGGGTCAGCCGGCGGCAGTCCCGTGACTGCGGCCGGCACATCCACCGGGCAGCCCTGCAAAGGGGCCTCACGTGGCATCTCGGCTGCCCAGGCGAGCGACGTGCAGCTGATCAGGCAGAGCAGGGAACGATGCACGCAGGATCCTGGACCCGGGACGCCAGCGCGGATTATAGGGGCCGGCCGCCGCTCTGGTCTGCGCCGGTCGGAGGCTGGCAGAATCGCCGGGGAGCGCTGCAGGGCAAGGAGTTTCCGCTTGAAGGCCATGATCCTCGCTGCCGGCCGCGGCGAACGCATGCGGCCGCTGACCGATACGCTGCCGAAACCGCTGCTGGTCGCGCGCGGACGGCCACTGATCGAGCATCATTTAGACGCCCTGGTGCGCGCCGGCATCACCGATGTCGTGATCAACCTCGGCTGGCTCGGCGAGCGCCTGCGGGACCACGTGGGCGATGGCCGCCGCTACGGCCTGACCGTGGCCTACAGCGAAGAGGGTTATCCGCCGCTCGACACCGGCGGCGGCATCCAGCACGCCCTCGGCCTGCTCGGCCCCGCACCGTTCTGGGTGCTCAATGGCGACGTGTTCTGCGACTTCCCGGTCCGTATCCGCGAGCTCGCAGCGGACGCACTCGCGCATCTCGTGCTGGTGCGCAACCCGCCGCAGCACCCGGCGGGCGACTTTGCGCTCGCGAACGGACTGGTGAACAACTCCGCCTCGGAGCGCCACACCTATTCCGGCTTTGCGATCGTCGATCCGCGCCTGCTGGCGGCCTCCACGCCGGGCCGCTTTCCGCTCGCCCCGCTGCTGCGCGACGCCGCTGCGCGCGGCGCCGTCACCGGTGAGCTGCACGAAGGCGCCTGGAGCGACGTCGGCACGCCCGAGCGGCTCGCGGCGCTGTGACCACCTTGCCGACTCGCAACGGCAGCCTGGGACCTTCACCGGGCATGTGAGGCAAGCGGAGCAGGATGCGGAGCGCAGCCGAACAATGAATGAGCGGAGGCCATGGATGGCCGCAGCGAATGTCCCGGTGAAGGTCCCAGGCTGCCGTTGCGAAGCTTCACGACAGTCACCCCAGCGCCGCGAGCAGCTCCTGCTCCAGGTCGTCGGCGACCGCGTCGATCGTGCGCGCAACGCCGAGATCGGCGAGGCGCGTCATGCGGACTTCGGGCAAGCCGCAGGGGTTGATGCGGCGGAACGGCTCGAGGTCCAGGTCGACGTTGAGCGCGAGGCCGTGGTAGCTGGCGCCGCGGCGGATGCGCAGGCCGAGACTCGCGATCTTCGCGCCGGCGACGTAGACCCCGGGCGCTTTCGGATCCGCTGCCGCCACGATGCCGTAGCGCGCCAGCGTCGCGATGGTCGCGCGCTCGAGCGCGCTGACGAGGGCACGCACCCCGAGTCGCCGGCGACCGAGGTCGACGAGCACGTAGGCCACCAGCTGGCCGGGGCCGTGGTAAGTGACCTGGCCGCCACGGTCGACTTTCACCACCGGGATTTCGCCCGCGGCGAGTACATGCGTCGGATCGGCGTTCAGTCCGAGCGTGAAGACCGGCGGGTGCTCGAGCAGCCAGAGCTCGTCGGCTGTGGCCGCGTCGCGGCTGTCCGTGAAACTCTTCATTGCCGCCAGCGTGTCGGCGTAGCCGCAGCGGCCCAGGCGGCGGACCAGCATGCTCACAGGACCATGAGTACCTGGCTCGACGCGGACAGTTGCTGGTAGATGTGGTCGAGCTGCGCGCGGCTGGTGGCAGTGATGGTCACGGTCACGGAGATGAAGTTGCCCTTCGTGCTCGGGCGACGGCTCACCTCGATGCCACCATCCGTGCCGGTGTAGTCGCTGATCAGTCCGACCACGTGCGCCTCGAAGCCTTCCGCCTGCCGCCCCATGATCTTGATCGGGAAGCGGCAGGGGAATTGCAGCGGCGACTCGGCGTCAGGATCTGTTGAGAAGTTCATAGGCTTCCGCGACCTTGCGCCAGAGCGGTCCCGGCTCGCCGCTGCCGACTGCGGCGCCGTCGAGCCGGGTGACCGGCGCCACGCCGCGCAATGCGGCGGTCAGCCAGATCTCCGCAGCCGCGCGCAGGCGTGCTTCGCTGATCGCTTCCTCACGGTACCGGATGCCGCAGGCCTCCGCCAGAGCCCGGACCAGCCGTATCGTGGTGCCCGGCAGCACGTCGTGGCCTTCCGGGCGCGCGACGAGATCGCCGCGCTCGATGATCACCACGGTGCTGCCGGAGCCCTCGGTGAGCCAGCCGTCGCGCAGCAGGATCGTCTCCCCGGCGCCGGCCGCGACTGCCTGCTGGCGCAGCAGCACGTTGGCGATCAGGGAGGTCGTCTTTATGTCGCAGCGCCCCCAGCGCGGATCCGCGGCGGTGATCGCGCTCACGGCGGCGCGGTCGGGGTCGAAGGGCCTGAGCGGCGTCGCCATCGCGAAGACGGTGGGCGCCAGCCCTGCCGGGAAGCCGTGGTCGCGACCGCGATCGGCGCCGCGCGTGACCTGCAGGTACAGCCCCATGTCGCCGCCGCCGTTGCGCTCGACCAGCTCCGTCAGCAGGGCGCGCCAGCCATCATCCCCGTGCGGGTTCGCAATGCCCAGCTCGCGCAGGCTCCGTTGCAGCCGGGCGAGATGCTCGTCGATGAGCAGGGGGCGGCCGCCGTAGACCGCGACCACTTCGTAGACGCCGTCGCCGAAGAGAAAGCCGCGGTCGAGCGGCGAGATGCGCGCCTCAGCGATGGGCAGAAAGTGCCCGTCCAGTGCGGCGATCGGCAACGTGGTCGGGCCCGCCACGGCCGCCTGCTGCCTACTCGAACCAGAGGAGGACGGTGTCGACCGCCTGCCGCCAGAGCGAACCTTTGGCGATTGCCGCGAGCGGCACGAGGCCGGTTTCGGCGAGCGGCTGGCCGGCGAGGGTAAGCGTGAGCCGGCCGGCAGGCGTGCCCGTGGCCACCGGCGCGACCAGATCGCGCGGCGTGTCGGTTTTCGCCTGCACCTGCGCAGCCGAACCGCGCGGAATGGTTACCCAGACGTCCTCGGCGAGACCGAGCCCCACCTGCTCGGCGCTGCCCTTCCAGACGCGCGCGTTCGCCAGCTTCTGGCCGGCCTGGTAGAGCCGGCGCGTCTCGTAGAAGCGGAAGCCGTAGTTGAGCAACTCGCCCGACGCCTTCGCCCGCGCTTCCTCGTTCGCCATGGCCATGACAACCGACACCAGGCGCATGTCGCCGCGCTTTGCCGAAGCCGCGAGGCAGTAGCCTGCCGTCGAGGTATGTCCCGTCTTCAGGCCGTCGACCGTCGGGTCGCGGTACAGCAGCAGGTTGCGGTTGCCCTGCTTGATGCCGTTGAAGACGTAGTCCCTTTCCCTGTACCAGGCGTAGTGCTCGGGGAACTCGCGGATGATCGCGCGCGACAGGGCCGCGATATCCGCGGCCGACATGAAGTGGTTCGGATCAGGCAGACCGGTCGCATTCATGAAGTGCGAATTTTCCAGTCCGAGTTCCTGCGCGTGCCGGTTCATGACGTCGGAGAAGGCCGCCTCGCTCCCCGCCAGATGCTCGGCGAGCGCGATGCTCGCGTCGTTGCCCGACTGGATGATCATGCCCTTCAGCATGACCTCGAGCGTCGCGGAGCTGTTGATCGGCAGCATGGTGGTCGAACCGCCGGATCCCGCGCCCCCGGTGCGCCAGGCGTTTTCGCTGACCTGCACGGGATCGTTCATCTTGACGGCGCCCGCGGCGAGCGCCTTGTACACCGCGTAGGCGGTCATCAGCTTGGTGATGCTCGCGGGCCCCAGCCTGGCGTTCTCGTTCTGCGCGGCCAGTACCTTGCCGGTCTCATGGTCGACGAGGATCCAGGCCTTCGCCTCGAGTGTCGGTGGCGGCTGCACCTGCGCGTCTGCCGTGACGGCGGTTGCGCCGACAATGACCAGTGTGACCAGAAGCCTGCGGGCTTCCCGTGCGTACTGCATGACGATGAACTCCAGCTGACTAGCAGGTCGCGGCGGCAGCCTGGCAGGCCGGCCCATTGCCAGCCTGTTCCGGGCGCGCGGCGTCGGTCGCTTCCACGATGAGTTGCGGCGGGCCGAGATCGAAAGCCGCCAGGCGACGCACGACTGCGTCGAATCCCGCGGCGTCCGCGACGGGCCCGATCCTCACCCGGTGAAGGGCCAAGCTGCCGCGCGCATCATAGCGGATGACGACGTTGTCGATGCCCTGTTCTTCGAGCCGGCGTTTCAGGTCTTCCGCATTGCTGCGCTGGCCGAAGGCGCCGACCTGCACGTACATCTCGCGCGGCGCCGTCGACGGGCGCAATGCGGCGGTCCGCCGCTCGTCCTCGCCCGGCAGGGACTGGACCTCGACTATCGCGGTCCCAGCCGTGAGCATGCCGAGTTCGCGCGCGGCGCCGTAGGACAGGTCGATGATGCGGCCCACCTTGAACGGACCGCGGTCGTTGATGCGCACGACGATGCTCTTGCCGGTGCCGAGGTGGGTAACCCGCGCCTGGGTAGGCAGCGGCAGCGTCTTGTGCGCTGCCGAGATCGCGTACATGTCGTAGACCTCGCCGTTCGAGGTCTTGCGGCCGTGGAATTCGCGGCCGTACCAGGAAGCGATGCCCTGCTCGCGGTAGCCGTCGCTCTCGGCCATCACGAAGTAGCGTTCGCCCATCACCTCGTAGAAAGGAGGGTTGCCGGGGCCTCGCGGCACGGGCGCCGCCAGGTCGAACGCCGGTCTGGCCTGAGCGGTCGGCACCGGCGGCGGATTCTGGCCCTCGCGGGCCACCGGGGGCGGCGGCAGTACGGGGGGCGGGATGTCGCGGTTGCCGGAGACGACGCATCCAGCGGCGGCAAGCGTCGCCGCGCCGAGCAGGCATGGCAGCCGCCAGCGCGCGAGCGTCACGGCGTCGTGGCTGCCGTAGCCTGGGCGCGCACGGCTTCGCCGATTGCCTGGCCGAGCTGGTAGACAGCGAGCGCGTACATCGTGCTGCGATTGTAGCGGGTGATCACGAAGAAATTGTCGAAGCCCACCCAGTACTCGCGACCGTCCCTGCCGTCGTAGGAGAGCAGGCCGGCCGCTGCGTCGCCGGGTCGGTCTGACGTGAATCGCACGCCCGCGCCGTCGAGTGCTGCCACGGTGGTGTCCGGCTTCAGCAGGTTCTGCTCAGGATCGAGTTCGCAGGGCGACGTGAGCTGTGCCCGGGTCGCAACCGCCTCGCCGGCCTTCCAGTTGTGCTTGACGAAGTAGTTGGCGACGCTCGAGAGCACGTCGTCCCAGTTGCCGAAGAGGTCGCGCTGCCCGTCGGCGTCGCCGTCCACGGCGAAATTCCGGTAGCTCGAAGGAATGAACTGCGGCACGCCCATGGCGCCCGCGTAGGACCCGAGAGCGCTGTCCAGCGGGACCTTCTCTTCCTTTGCCAGCACGAACAGCTGCGCCAGCTCCTTTTTGAAGAACTCGGCACGTGGCGGATATTCGAAGGCGAGTGTCGTCAGTGCGTTGACCAGCCTATGTTTCCCGGCCCGCTGCCCGAAGTAAGTCTCCACGCCGATGATGCCGGCCAGCATTTCAGCCGGCACGCCGGTGCTCGTGGCGATGCGCTCGAGGCGCTCGGCGTGCTCGCGCCAGAACAGCACCCCGGCCGCGACGCGCTCCGGCGTGATGAAGATTGCGCGGTACTCGCTCCAGGGCTTCGCTTTTTCGGCCGGCCTCGCGATGGCTTCGAGTATCGACTGTTGCACTTCAGCCGCGGCGAGCGTCTGCCTGATCGCAGCCGCATCGAGCTTGTGCTCGCGCGCCGTTGCCTCGATCCATGCCGCCACGTCGGGCCGGGTCACGTCGATGGCGACTGCAGGGGCTGTTGCGGCCAGCGCGCAGAGCAGCAGGATGATTTTCTGTCGCAAGATGGCTCCTATCTTATGGGGATCAGCGGCGCACTGCATCGCCGAGTTTGCGGTGGGTCTGGATGGACATGAGGATGCCGAATCCGGCGAGCAACGTCACCATGGACGTGCCGCCCGTGCTGACCAGCGGCAAGGGCACGCCGACGACGGGCAGCAGCCCCATCACCATGGCCGAGTTGATGAACACATAGAAGAAGAACGTGATGGTGAAGGTGCCGGCCAGCATGCGCGTGAACGTATCGGGGGCGGTCAGGGCGATGAACGTGCCGCGCCCGACTACGAACAGGTACAGGCTGACCAGCGCGACGGCGCCCATGAGGCCCCATTCCTCGGCAACGACCGCGAAGACGAAGTCCGTCGAGCGTTCCGGCAGGAACTCGAGTTGGCCCTGGCTGCCGTTCAACCAGCCCTTGCCGAAGAAGCCACCCGAACCGATCGCGATCTTGGACTGGATGATGTGGTAGCCGGCGCCGAGCGGGTCGCTCTGGGGGTCGAGCAGGGTCAGCACGCGCTTGCGCTGGTAGTCGTGCATCACGTACCAGAGCGCTGGCAGCGCCGCGAGCGCGGCAATCGCAGCTCCGGCGATGTAACGCCAGCCGATGCCGCACAGGAAGATCGCCGTCGTGCCGGTGAGCACGATCAGTACCGCGGTGCCCAGATCCGGCTGCACGGCGATCAACCCCGCCGGGACGGCTATGATCGCAAGACCCAGCAGGATCATCGGGAAGGAAGGCGGCAGCGGCCGTTCGTGCATCAGGCCGGCAAGGGTGAGCGGCACCGCGAGCTTGAGGATCTCCGAGGGCTGGAAGCGGATGCCGAAGTCGAGCCACCGCTGACCGCCCTTGGCGATGTCGCCGGTGAACAGCACGAGCACCAGCAGGGCCACGCCGCCGGCGTAGAGGAAAGGCGCGCCGCGCCGCATCCAGACCGGGTCGAGATTCGCGGTGAACAGCAGCGCGGCGAAGGCCACGGCAACCTTGCCGACGTGGGCGCGCATGAGCGGCAGGCTCTCTCCGGTTGCGCTGTAGAGCACGATCGTCGCGAACAGGATGATGGCGACCAGCCCGAAGAGGAGCGGCGGGTCGACATGGGCCCAGCGCAGCAGGCGCGCAAAGCCCGTGAGCCGCGACTCCCGGGCGCCGTCGCGCTGCAGGATCATGCGGCCGGCACCCGCAGGTAGGCTTCCATGATGCGTCGCGCGATCGGACCCGCCACGCGGCTGCCGCTTTCGCCGTTCTCGACGATGATCGCGACGGCGATCTTCGGGTCCTCGAGCGGGCCGAAGGCGACGAACAGCGCGTGGTCACGCAGCCGCTCGGCGACGTCGACGGCGCGGTACTTCTGGTTCTGCGCGACGGTGAACACCTGTGCCGTGCCGCTCTTGCCTGCCATCTGGAATGCTGCAGTCCTGCCGACCGCCCGCGCCGTGCCGCGCGGGCCGTGCATGACGGCGTGCATGCCTTCGATGATTGTGTCCCAGCCGCCTTCCACGTCGACATTGACGCCGGGCAGCGCTTCGGGCGTGAGCGGTGTCGTCCGGCCGCTCACCGGATCGCGCAGCGCGTGGAGCATGGTTGGCCGGTAGCGCTTGCCGCGGCTGGCGATCGTTGCCGTGGCGTGGGCGAGCTGCAGCGGCGTGACCAGCATGAAGCCCTGGCCGATGCCGGTGATGACAGTCTCGCCCGGAAACCAGACCTGATTGGCCGCCTTCGAGAACGCGGCGCGCTTCCATTCCGGCGACGGCACGACGCCGCCTTTCTCGCCCGGCATGTCGAGGCCGGTTGCCGCGCCGAGGCCGAAGCGCTTGAGCGATGCCGAGAGCCGCTCGATGCCGATGTCGCGGGCTATGCTGTAGTAATACACATCGCAGGACTGCTCGATGCTGCCGATCATGTCGACAGCGCCGTGGCCCTCGGGTTTCCAGTCGCGGTAGCGGTGGCGGTTGCCCGGGATCTGGTAGTAGCCACGGCAGGCGATGCGATCGGTTGGGCCCTTGACCCGCGTTTGCAGGGCGGCGAGCGCCACCATCGGCTTGATCGTGGAACCCGGCGGATAGGTGCCGCGCAGGGCACGGTTGAACATCGGCTTGTCGATGTCCTCCAGCAACGCGTTGTAGGCTTTGCGGCTCAGGCCGGCCGACAGTGCGTTCGGATCGAAGGCGGGCGTGCTGACGAAGACGAGGATCTCGCCGGTGGCCGGATCGATCGCGACGGCGGCACCGCGGCGGCCCTCGAGCGCCTGCCAGGCCGCGAGCTGTGCATCGAGATCGATGCCGAGCACGACATCCGCGCCGTGCTGGGCGGCGGTGCGGTCCAGCGTGTCGAGGCTGCGGCCACGCGCGTTCACCACCACCTGTTCCTGTCCCGAGACGCCGTGCAGTTCCGGTTCGAAGGAACGCTCCACCGAGACCTTTCCGATGTGCGAAGTGCCCGCGTACTCGGCTTCGTCGATTTCCTTCTGGTCGTCGGCACTGATGCCGCCGACGTAGCCGAGGGCATGCGCGAGTGCCTGGCCATGCGGGTAGTGGCGTGACAGGCGCGCCTTGATCTCGACACCCTCGAACCACGGGCGATTCACGGCAAAGCGGGCAACTTCCTCGTCGCTCAGCCGGTCGCGGACGCTGATGGCATCGAAGCGCCGGTGCTGGCGGATCTCCTCGCGGGTTTCCGCCAGGGCCTCGTCGTTGACAAGGCCGATGTCCCGGAGCCTGGCAAGCGTGTCCTCGAGATCAGGCACCTGCTCGGGCACCAGTTCGAGGGCGAAACTCGGCCGGTTCTCGGCCAGCACGTTGCCGTTGCGGTCGAGGATCAGCCCGCGGGTGGGCACGACCGGTTGCAGCCGGATGCGATTGCCCTGGGACTGGGTGGAAAAGTAGTCGTACTGCACGAGCTGCAGCTGCACCAGACGCGTCAGGATGACGACGGTCAGCGCGGCCATCAGTATGCCGGCGATGATCATCCGGGCGAGGAACATCCGCTGCTCGGCCCAGTGGTCCTTGATGCGTGCGTCGTTTGCCATCATCACAAGAACCGGCTGCTGCGGTTCTCCGACCGCATCCGCAGGTTGTCGAGAAGTGCCATTACCGGTGCCCAGGCGAGACCCCCGGCGATCGGCTGGCTCCAGCGCGCCAGCCCGAGATCAGGCCCGCCGGCGATGCCGTCGGTCCAGAACACGATGAAGGCGTCCACGATCATCAGCAGAAAGGCGGTCACCGTCAGCTGCCAGAGCGGGAATATGCGGATCTGCAGATGGAACCAGAGCGTGATGAACGAGACGATCGTGAGCGACAGCGCGTGCTGCCCAAGGAGGCTCCCGTAGAGCAGGTCGAGGGCAAGGCCCATCACGAAGGCGGTCAACGGTCCGCAGAGCCGTGGCCACACCATGGTCCAGTAGATGATGGCCATCGTGATCCACGGCGGCCTGAGCGGTTCGAGCAGGTCGGTCAGCGGCACGATGGCCAGCGCGAGCGCGCCGACCAGCGAGCCCCAAAGCGTCAGCGGGCTCATCCGCGCGCGGCTCACTGCGCGGCTTCCGTTGCCGCCGGCGCGGCGGCGCTCGGGGGTTCTTCCGGGGTCGTGGCAACTGCGGGCGGCGGCGGCTTCACCACGAGGACTTCATGTACCCGATCCAGCGATGCGGTGGGTTTTGCGAGCACATTGAGCAGCGCTTCGCCGGTGTCGCCCCGTACGTCGATGATCGTGCCCACCGGGTACCCCGCCGGAAACTTGCCGCCCAGCCCCGAGCTGACGAGCAGGTCGCCGGGCTTCACATCGGCGTTGCGCGCGACGAAGGGCAGGGACAGGCGCTCCAGGTCTCCCGTGCCCATGGCGAAGGTGCGCAGGCCATTGCGCACGATTTCCACCGGCAGTGCATGGTCGGGGTCGGTGATGAGCAGCGCTTCGGAGCTCGTGCCGCGATCGCGGATGATCTGGCCCACGACGCCCTGCGCATCGATCAGCGCCTCTCCCTCGGCCACACCGTTGCTGCTGCCGCGGTTGATCACAACCCTGTGCCGCAGCCTGTCCATGTCGACGGTCACGATTTCCGCGACGACGACCGCGTCGCCAACCCGTGCCGTGGACTGCAGCAGAGCGCGCATGCGCGCGTTCTCGGCCTCCAGCGCCGCCATCCGCTGGAGCTGCCCGCTCTGCCTGAGCGCCTGCTCGCGCAGCTTCGCGTTGTCTGAGATCAGCGACTCCCGGGTCGCCATGTTGTCGCTGGCCCAGCGGCCGGCGGCGAACGGAGCGTCGACGGCCTGCTGCAAGGGATACAGCAGCTCACCGAACATGGCGCGGATGTCGGCCAGGTGCTCATTGCGGTTGTCGAGGTACATCAGCGCGATGGCGCCGATGCACAGCACGATCGTGCGCAGGCCACCGCTGCCGCCCGAAAAGAGCCTGGGTTCGCTTTCTGGGGTGCTGAGCGCCATCTGATTTCGGTGTATGGGGACGCTAACCTTCGTGAGGCGTCGGCGGAGATGTCTTCTTCGGCTTCAAACTCCTCGACATCCCGGCCGACGCCTCACGAAGGTTAGCGTCCCTGTACGCTTATACGCTCAACTCTCAGTCGAGTGGGAAGACGCCGGGACCCTTTTCGTCCATCAGTTCGAGGACACGGCCGCCGCCGCGGGCCACGCAGGTGAGCGGGTCGTCGGCGACGACGACGGGGAGTCCGGTTTCTTCCATGAGCAGCTTGTCGAGGTTGCGCAGCAGCGCGCCGCCGCCGGTCAGCACGATGCCGCGCTCGGCGACGTCGGCACCGAGTTCAGGCGGGGTCTGCTCGAGCGCGCCTTTCACGGCGCCGACGATGCCCTGCAGCGGTTCCTGCAAGGCTTCCAGGATTTCGTTGGAGTTCAGGCTGAAGCTGCGCGGCACGCCTTCGGAGAGGTTGCGGCCCTTCACCGAGATCTCGCGTACTTCATCGCCCGGGTAGGCGGAGCCGATGTCCTTCTTGATGCGCTCGGCCGTGGCTTCGCCGATCAGGATGCCGTAGTTGCGGCGCACGTAGTTGATGATCGCGTCGTCGAAACGGTCGCCGCCGACGCGCACCGACTGCGCGTAGACGATGCCATTGAGCGAGATCACCGCCACCTCGGACGTGCCGCCGCCGATGTCGAGGACCATGGAGCCGCGTGCCTCGTGCACCGGCATGCCGGCGCCGATGGCGGCGGCCATGGGTTCCTCGATCAGGAACACCTTGCGGGCGCCGGCGCCTTCCGCCGACTCGCGGATGGCGCGGCGCTCCACCTGGGTCGAGCCATAGGGAACGCAGATCAGCACGCGCGGACTCGGGCGGAAGTAGCGGCCCGGATGCGCCTTGCGGATGAAGTGCTGGAGCATCTTCTCGGTGACTGTGAAGTCGGCGATGACGCCGTCCTTCATCGGGCGGATCGCGGTGATGTTGCCCGGCGTGCGGCCGAGCATGTTCTTCGCTTCCGCGCCGACGGCCTCGATGACCTTGCCGCCGCGGCCCGGTTCGTCGCGTATCGCGACCACCGACGGCTCGTCGAGGACGATGCCCTGGCCGCGCACGTAGATCAGTGTGTTCGCCGTGCCGAGGTCGATCGACAAGTCGTTTGAAAAGTAGCCGAGTGCCTTCTTCAGCATGCGCCCACCAACTGCCGGAAGGAGTAGAAAAAAACTGCGGAGAGACCGGCCGACCCTGAATGCCGGTTTCGCGCGGTACTCTAGCAACGAGGGGTGTAATTCACAACTGCAGGTGTATCATGCCGCACTCGCAAGCGTCTGATCAGGAAGGCTCTTTGGAGTGGCTCTCACGCGGGAGAATGTCGCCTACATCGCTCACCTCGCTCGACTCGCCGTGAGCGAGCGAGAGGCGGCCGACTACGTCGTGAAGCTGAGCAGAATCCTCGACCTGGTCGACCAGCTGCGCCAGGTCGATACCGCCGGCATCGCGCCGATGGCCCACCCTTTGCCCATGGCCCAGCGACTGCGTCCCGACGCGGTCACCGAGACCGACCGGCGCGAGGACATCCAGCGCAATGCACCGCAGGCGGCCGAGGGCCTTTATCTGGTCCCGCGCGTGATCGAGTAGGGTCGCGATGGAACGCCAGACCATCGCAGCGCTCGGCCGCGCCCTGCGGGCCCGCGAGGTTTCGAGCCGCGAACTGGCCAGCGCCGCGCTGGAACACATCGCCCGGCTGGATGGCGCGCTGAACAGCTTCATCACCGTGACGGCGGACCAGGCGCTGACCGCGGCGGATGCCGCCGACCGCAGGCTCGCCCGCGGCGAGGGCGGGCCGCTCACCGGCATTCCCTTCGCCTGGAAGGACATCTTCTGCACCCGTGGTGTGCGCACGACCTGCGGTTCGAAGATGCTCGCCAACTTCGTGGCGCCTTACGACGCGGCCGCCGTCGAACGGTTGCATGCCGCCGGCATCGTCTCGATCGGCAAGACCAACATGGATGAGTTCGCCATGGGCTCGTCGAACGAGACCAGCTGGTTCGGGCCTGTGCACAACCCCTGGGACCTCGAGCGCTCGCCAGGCGGCTCGAGCGGTGGATCGGCGGCTGCAGTCGCCGCCGGTCTGATCAGCGCGGCGTCCGGCACCGACACCGGCGGCTCGATCCGCCAGCCGGCGGCGCTGGTCGGCATTACCGGATTCAAGCCCAGCTACGGTCGCGTCTCCCGCTACGGCATGATCGCCTTCGCATCCAGCCTCGACCAGGCGGGCGTGCTGACGCTGACCGCCGAGGACGCTGCCCTCCTCATCGAAGCGATGGCGGGCTTCGACGATCGCGACTCGACCAGCGCGAACCTGCCCGTGCCCGCGTACGCGACCGACATCGGCAAGTCGCTTGCCGGCCGGCGCATCGGCGTGCCGCCGGAGTTCTTCGAACCCGGCCTCGACGGCGAATGCGGCGCGCGGGTGCGCGAGGCGCTGGCCGTGCTCGAGTCGCTCGGCGCGCAGGTCGTCGAGGTCTCACTGCCGCACCTGTCGCTGTCGGTGCCGACGTACTACATCGTCGCTCCGGCCGAGGCGTCGTCCAATCTCGCCCGCTTCGACGGCGTGCGCTTCGGCCACCGCGCCGAGGGCGCCACCAGCCTCGAGGATCTCTACAAGAAGAGCCGCCAGGAGGGTTTTGGCCCCGAGGTCCGGCGCCGGCTGATGACCGGTACCTATGTGCTGTCTGCCGGCTACTTCGACGCCTATTACCTGCAGGCGCAGAAGGCGCGCGAGCTGATCGCCGCCGACTTCCGCGCAGCTTTCGCGAAGGTCGACGTGATCGCAGGACCCACGGCGCCAACGCCGGCTTTCCGGCTCGGCGAGAAGACCGACGACCCGGTCCAGATGTACCTCAACGACATCTACACGATCGCCGTCAACCTCGCGGGTCTCCCCGGGATCTCGGTACCCTGCGGCTTTGCGCGCGGCCTTCCGGTCGGGTTGCAGCTGATCGGCCCGGCCTTCGGCGAATCGGCTGTCCTGAACGTCGCCCACCAGTACCAGCTGGCCACCGACTGGCACTCGAAGGCTCCGCCCGAGGCGCCGCTGGTCGCAGCCGTCGCTGCGAAAGGCCGGAGCCGATGAGCTGGGAGCCGGTCATCGGGCTCGAGATCCACGCCCAGCTCGCGACGCGCTCGAAGATCTTCTCCGGCGCGGCGACCGCCTACGGCGCGCCGCCGAACACCCAGGCCTGCCTGGTCGACCTCGGCTACCCGGGCGTGCTGCCCGTGCTGAACGCCGAGGCCGTGCGTCTGGCGGTCCGCTTCGGTCTTGCGATCGGCGGGACAGTTGCGCCGCGCTCGATCTTCGCGCGCAAGAATTACTTCTACCCGGACCTGCCCAAGGGCTACCAGATCAGCCAGTACGAGCTGCCCGTCGTCAAAGGCGGCAGCGTCGAGATCCTGCTCGACGACGGCAGTCGCAAGACGGTCCGCCTGACACGGGCGCATCTCGAGGAGGACGCCGGGAAGTCGCTGCACGAAAGCTTCCAGGGCCTCTCGGGCATCGACCTGAACCGGGCCGGCACGCCGCTCCTCGAGATCGTCTCCGAGCCGGACATGCGCTCGGCGAAGGAAGCGGCGGCCTACATGCGCCGCGTCCACCAGCTCGTGCGCTGGATCGGCATCTGCGACGGCAACATGCAGGAAGGCTCCTTCCGCTGCGATGCCAACGTTTCCGTCCGTCGCGCCGGCACGGACAAGCTTGGCACGCGCACGGAGATCAAGAATCTCAACAGCTTCCGCTTCCTCGAGCGCGCCATACTCCACGAGATCGACCGGCAGATCGAAGTGATCGAGGACGGCGGCCGCATCGTCCAGGAGACCCGTCTCTACGATCCGGACCGGGACGAGACGCGCTCGATGCGCAGCAAGGAAGAGGCGAACGACTACCGCTACTTCCCCGATCCCGACCTGCTGCCCCTCGAGATCGACGCCGCGACTCTCGATGCCGTTCGCGCCACGCTGCCGGAGTTGCCCGACCGGCGCGCCGCGCGGTTCGTCACGCTCGGCATCCCGGCGGCGGATGCCGCGCAGCTCACCCTCGAGCGCGATACCGCAGACTATTTCGAAGCCGTGCTGGCCGCTGCACCGGCGGTCGAGCCGCGGGTAGCCGCCAACTGGGTCAACGGCGATCTTGCCGCAGCGCTGAACGACGCCGGCCTGGGCATAACGGCCAGCCGGGTCGGAGCCGCCGCGCTCGCCGCGCTGCTCCTGCGCGTCGCTGACAATACGATCTCCGGCAAGATCGCCAAGGACGTGTTCGCCGCAATGTGGGCCGGCGAGGGCGGTGCCGACGACATCATTGCAGCCAGGGGTCTCCGGCAGATCACCGACAGCGGGGCGCTGGAGGCCGCGATCGACAAGGTCATTGCGGCGAGTCCCAATCAGCTCGCCGAGTATCGCGCGGGCAAGGACAAGCTCTTCGGCTACTTCGTCGGCCAGGTCATGAAGGCCACGGGTGGCAAGGCAAACCCGCAGCAGCTGAACGAGCTGCTGCGCCGGAAACTGGGCTGAGGAGGATCGCAGATGGCTCGTGACTCGCGCATGCCGGGTGCCGCGGCGCTCGGCTGGATCGTCATGCTGCTCTACACGGTTCACACCTGGATCAGCGTGCGCATGCCGCGCATCGAGAAGTCCTCGCTGCTGCGCGAGGAGTTGCGCGGCTGGCACTACCTGCTCGGGATGCTGCTGTTCGTCGCCCTGGCGCTGCGGCTCTGGCACGCGCTGCGTGACCGGCCGCCGCCGGCCGCTGCCGGCATGACGCTGGCCGGGCACGACTGGGCCCGCCGGCTCGCCACGAGTTTTTACCTGATCCTCTTCGTGATGCCGGTCATCGGCATCGGCCAGGCATGGACGGATGGCCTCACCGTGCATGTCGGGCCGTTCTTCGACCTGCCCGCCTGGGTCGAGGAAAGCCGCAGTGGCTGGATGTTGACCGGCTATTTCCACTCCGCCTTCGGTTTCGCCGCGGTCTACCTGACCTTCGTCGGGCTCGCGACGGCGGCGTGGTTCTGGATCCGTCGCGGCGTGGGGCCGATCGCTGCGTTCCCGCCCGGCTTCGGCGCGCAGCTTTGGGTCGTCGGCCTGCTGACGATCTACGCCTTCAGCACCTTCGACGAGAAGGCGAGTCCCTGGCCCGCAATCGGCGGCTACCTTGGATTGACGGCGTTGGTCTGGGGCGCAGGCTTCGTCCTCGGTCGGGGTCGCGCGCAGCGCCTGTCGAGCGGTGTGCCCGTGGGCGCCGTCGCGCGCTGGGGCGGCATCGCGACGATACTCGCCGTCGTCGGGATCGCCAGCTATGGCCCGTTTGCGATGTTCGGTGTCGCGCCGTGGGCGATTACCGACGAAATCATCGTGGCGCCGGAGAGCGTTCGTTCGCATGCCGCGCCGGTCATGGCCGTGCAGGTTTCGCCCGAGACGGAGTTCGAGCGCCAGGTGAAGGAAGAAACCTACAAGTGGTGCCGCTTCTGCCACACCGTGGCGCAGAACGACAAGCACCTGGCCGGCCCCAACCTGTACGCGATCTTCGGGCAGCAGGCGGCGACGGTGCCGAATTTCAGTTACTCCGAGGCGCTTGCTGCCCGTGGGCGCGCCGGCCTGAAGTGGGACGAAGCTGCCCTTGATGCATTCATTGCAGCGCCGGGCGACTTCGTGCCGGGCACGTCGATGAAGCCGTCGATGGGCCCGATCACGGACCCCGCAACCCGCGCGGCCATCATCAATATCCTCAAGCGCGAGACGATGCCCGCATCACCCTGAAGAAGGGCGCGACAGCAACCGCATCCGGTTGCTAGAGTGTGACAGGGACACGACGGACGGAACGGGCGGCGAATCGTGGCGGACACGACCTGGAACACCGAGCGCATCTTGCGCCTCGTGGCGCTGACGCTGCTCGTCCTCGCCTGCCTGCAGATCATCCTGCCGTTCCTGGGCGCGATCGCCTGGGCCGCGATCATCGCCATCACCGTCTGGCCGGCATTCCTGTGGCTGGCGGCGCGCCTCGGCCAGCGGCCGCGGCTGGCAGCCTCGATCTGCGCCGTCGTGCTGATCGCCCTGCTGGTGCTGCCTTTCGCGCTGATGGTCGCGACGCTCGGTCAGGCGGTGCCGCAGGTTGCGGGGTTCGTCCAGGACCTGGCCGTGACGATCGCGCCCGAGCCGCCCGACTGGCTGTCCGGCCTTCCCGGTGTGGGTCAACTGCTCGCCGAAGTCTGGCGCAGCGCGGTGACCGACATGGCCGGCCTGATGCGCCGCGCCCTGCCGGCCGCCGAGCAGGCCGGCGGCTGGGCGCTGGCGCAGGGCGCGAACCTCGCCATCACGGTGCTCGAATTCCTGTTCGCGATCCTGATCGCCGGTGTGATGCTGGTGACGGCCGACCGTTTTCAGGACCTGGCGGAGCGGCTCGCCTCGCGGCTCGACATCGGGGACGGCGCGCGCCTGATCGGCATCGTCGTCGGGACCGTCCGCAGCGTGTCGATCGGGCTGGTGGGTACCGCGTCCGCACAGGCGTTGCTCGCGTCGCTCGGCTTCGTGCTGGCGCAGGTGCCCGGCGCGGGGCTGCTCGGCTTCATGACGTTCATGCTCGCGCTGGTGCAGCTGCCGACCTTCCTCGTGTGGGCACCGGCGACCGCCTGGCTGTGGTTCAGCGGCAGCGAGGGTCCCGCGATCTTCCTCGGGCTGTGGGGCCTGCTGCTCGTCAACACGGTCGACAATTTCCTGCGGCCCTGGCTGATCAGCCGTGGCGCCCGGTTGCCCTTCGCGCTGATCCTGATGGGCGTACTCGGCGGGCTGCTCGCCTGGGGGATCATCGGCCTGTTCATCGGGCCGACGCTGCTCGCGGTTGCTTACTCGCTGATCCGCACCTGGATGGGTGACGCCGAGGCGCGCGTCACTGCGCAGGGCGAGCCGGGGCAGTAAGCCCGAGAACGCGGCGCGCGGGCTCGAGCTGCGCCGCGTAGCGTTCCGCCTTCTTCACCGACGTCCGGTACAGCGGCTGGCGCACCTGCCGCGCGCTGGCCGTGCGCACGCCGCGGCGGGTTTCATGGAAACGCAGCGCCCGCTCGCTCCACGGCAGGCCGCAGAACTCGTAGAGCCGGCGGATCTCCGTTTCGGGTTCCGCCACCAGCTGCTCGTAGCGCACGGTGTGGATCCGCGCCGGGAAGAGCGTCTTCCAGTGCGCCATGACGCGGTCCTGGTCGAGGTGCAGGCGCGCGACGTGCTCGAGGTTGTGGCCATAGCCCAGGGTGTAGAAAGCCTGCTGGTAGGTGCTGAGGCAGGTGTCCAGCGGGTCGCGCAGTGTGTGCACGAACAGGGCCTCGGGCAGCACCAGCGCCAGCAGACCCAGGTATTTCCAGTTGGTGAATTGCTTGTCGACGAAGGCAGGCGCCTGCGTATAAACCCGCTGTATTTCCGCGAGGTAGTCGCGGCGCAGGTTGGCGATGTCCTGCGCGCTGAGGCGGTCGGCGATCTCGGGGTAGGGTGGCTCGCCGTAGCGGCGGCGTGCGAGGTCGAGCAGCAGCCAGGGAAAGATGCCGGTTTCTCCGGCTGCCTCGACGCCGTCGGCGCTGACCAGGATCTGCTCGGTGAGCGTCGAGCCACTGCGCGGCATGCCCAGCACGAAGATCGGACGCGGGCCCGGCGTGACAGCGGCGGGTTCACGCGCGGCGAACCAGGCCCGGTCGAGTCGTGCGAGCAGTGCATCGGCTATTTCCGTCTCGTCTTCGCACACCCAGGGGTCCTGCGCGGCGAGGAGCGCCTGAGCGCGGTCGAGCCACAGGAACTCACGCGCGGGGTCGCCACGCTCGCGCCAGGCGAAGGCCAGGGCAGACCACGCGGCGATACGCTCGGCCGTCGTCGCCGGCGCCGCGGCCTCGAGCCAGGCGATGTCCGCGTCGCTGAGCGGCACGATCTGCGCCAGAGACCGCCACGCCGCGAAGAATCGCCGGTCGCTATCGAGCAGTGCCCGCAGGGTGCTGGCGGCCGCGCCGTGATCGCCGATTTCCCCGAGCAGTTCACCGCGGGCATGCAGCAGGCGGGCGGACCGCGGGTCGCGCGCGAGCGCCTGTGACAGCAGTTCGATGGCCTGTTCATGGCGGCCGCTCATCTGCAGCGCGCGCATGACGCCGAGCACGTCGTCCGTCTCGCTGACGCCCAGGGCGAGCAGGCGCCGCGCTGCCGTCAGGGCATCGCCGGCGCGGCCCAGATAGAGCAGCGCCTGCAGTTGCAGGCTCGTGGCCGCGACCATCGCCCCGGGCAGGCGTCGCAGCTGCTCGCCAATGTGGATCGCCACCTCGGGCGCATCGCGGCCGATCGCGGCCCGGGCGGTGTTGATCGCTGCGGCCACGGTGGCCTGGCGCGGCGGCGCCCCGGGCGCCAATGAAATCCGCGTCCGGATGCCCGCGAGGGCCCGCAATGGCTTGGGGCGGTTGTCGGTGCCGGGACGGTCTGGGGTGCGGTTCATCAGCGAGCTGTCGGTTACGGCCCGGGGCGCAGCATGGCACGGTCCGGCTGCAGCTTGGGAGTCTGCGGAGATCGGCGAATTTTGCCGCATGTTCGCGGCACGATCGCGACGCAGTTCACTTGGGTCTTTACGGCCAGCAGGCGATCGGGGTTGGTTATCAGCGATTTTGGCCGCACTTAGCCGCTTTTTCGCCCCGATTTCGGCGAATTTACGGCCAGCGCCCGGAATTTCAGTGCCGGACTGTGCGGCGCTGGGTTTGCATCGCCAGCGCGGAGAAAAAAACTCCGACAGGGGTCTCACAGAAATATAAAGGTTTCTTTATAGTTCGCTCCATGACGATCGCCACGATACTGAGCGTGCTCAAGGCCGCCGCAGACCCGACGCGGCTGCGCCTGCTCCTGTTGTTGAGGAGCGGTGAAGCCACGGTCGGTGAACTCGTGGAGGTACTCGGGCAAAGCCAGCCACGGGTGTCCCGTCACCTGCGCATACTCGACGAGGCGAACCTGGTCGATCACTTCCGCGATGGTCAGTGGGTGTACTACCGGCTCGCGGCGACGAGCGGGTCGGACGAACTCGTGGGGTGCGCGGTTTCGCTGGCTCGCGCCGGCGACGCCACTGTCGCGGCCGACCAGGCGCGGATGCTGGCGGTGCGCCGGCGGCGCGAGCGTTACGCCTGGACCGCCGCAGCGGGGCCGCGCCGATGGACAGGGCCCGGCAGCGACAGGCCAGGGGATAGCCTGCTCCAGCAGGCGCTCTTCGAAGCGCTGGGGCCGGGTGAGTTCGGCGATGTACTCGACATCGGCGTGGGTTCAGGCGGGGTACTGCGGCTGCTCGCGCCGCGCTGTCGCAGCGCCGTCGGACTCGATGTGTCGCGCGGCATGCGCGTGCTTGCCCGATCGCGCCTGCAGGAACCGGAATACGCGCACTGCACGATTCGCGCTGGCGACATGCAGGCGCTGCCGTTCGCGGCCCTGTCGTTCGATCTCGTCGTACTCGATGAAGTGCTTGCGATCGCGACCGACCCCCAGCAGGCGATCATCGAGGCCGCGAGGGTGCTGAAGCCGGCCGGCCGGCTGCTCGTCATCGACCACATCCGGCCCGCGGCGCTGCGGCTCACGAGCAACGCTGGCGGGCGCGCCATCGCGGAGAACCAGCTGGGCGCCATGCTGAGGATCGCGGGGCTGCGGTCCGGCGCTACAGCCTGGTTCCCCGGACGCGAACTCGGACTGGCGTGGCTGACCGCGACGCCACGCCCTGCAGGCGCGAGGCGCGATGCCGATGCTGCCTGATCAGCCGGCGCGCATCCGGAGGCGGGCATGAGCAGCCCCGTCTCGGTGTCTTTCGAATTCTTCCCGCCGAAGACGGCCGCGATGGAAGACACGCTGTGGAAATCGGTCGAGCGGCTCGCGCCGCTCAAGCCGCGTTTCGTCTCCGTGACTTACGGCGCCGACGGCTCCACGCGCGACAGGACGCATGCGATCGTGCGGCGCATCGCCGGTCGCGGCGGCCTCACCAGCGCCCCGCACCTCACCTGCGTGGGCGCGTCTTGCGGCGAAGTGCTCGATATCGCGCGCCGCTACTGGGACGAAGGTGTGCGCCACATCGTCGCCCTGCGCGGCGATCCTCCCGAGGGTGACGCGGGCTACGTGCCGCATCCCGGCGGCTACGCCTACGCGAGCGAACTCGTGGCCGGCCTGCGCAGCATCGGCGACTTCGACATCTCGGTTGCCGCCTACCCTGACGTGCATCCCGAGGCGCGCAACGCACAGGCCGACATCGACAACCTGAAGCGAAAGATTGATGCAGGCGCCAGCCGGGCGATCACGCAATTCTTCTTCGACGTCGAAACCTTCCTGCGTTTCCGCGATCGCTGCGCTGCTGCCGGCATCACCGCACCGCTGGTGCCCGGGCTGCTGCCCATCGGCCGGTTCTCGCAGATGCTCGCCTTCGCCGCACGCTGCGGCGCCCAGGTGCCCGAGTGGTTGCACGAGCGCTTCGCCGGCCTCGACGACGACGCAGAGACCCGCCAGCTCATCTCCGCCAGCGTGGCGATCGAGCTCGTCGGGCGGCTGCGCCGCTACGGCGTGAGCGATTTCCATTTCTACACGCTGAACCGTGCGGAACTCACCTACGCGATCTGCTTCGCGCTCGGCCTGCGGCCGCAGGCGGCCGGAACCGGCACATGAGTCGAGGGCGCCAGGACCGTGCGCGGCGCTTCGCAGAGCTCACGGCGCTGCTCGACCGGCGCATTGCCGTGCTCGATGGCGCGATGGGCACGATGATCCAGGCTTCCAGCCTGGTCGAGGCCGATTACCGGGGCCCGCGATTCGCAGGCGTCAAAAGGGACCTGAAAGGCAACCATGACCTCCTGACGATCACGCGGCCGGACCTGATTGCCGACATCCACCGCCGATTCCTCGAGGCAGGCGCGGACATACTCGAGACCAACACCTTCAATTCGAGCGCGCCTTCGCAGGCCGACTACGGTCTCGAGTCGCTGGTCGGCGAACTGAATCTCGCGGCGGCACGCATCGCGCGCAAGGTGGCGGACGATGTAACGCGACAGAGCGGGCAGCCGCGCTTCGTGGCAGGCGTGATCGGCCCGACCAACCGCACGGCATCGCTGTCGCCCGACGTCAACGACCCGGCCTTCCGCAACATCCGCTTCGACGAACTGGTCGCCACCTACGGCGAGGCGGCGCGCAACCTCGTCGAGGGCGGCGCCGACTTCATCCTGATCGAGACCGTGTTCGACACGTTGAACGCGCGCGCTGCCCTGTACGCGATCTCGTGCCTCGGCGACGAGCTGGGTGAGAAGGTGCCGGTGATGATCTCGGGCACGATCACCGACGCTTCCGGACGTACGCTGTCGGGGCAGACCACCGAGGCGTTCTGGAACTCCGTCCGGCACGCCGAGCCGTTCGTTGTCGGGCTGAATTGCGCGCTGGGTGCCGAGGATCTGCGACCTTGGCTTGCCGAGCTGTCGCGGGTGGCTGGTACGCGCGTCAGCACCCACCCGAACGCCGGCCTGCCCAACGAGTTCGGGCAGTACGACGACACGCCGGGCCACATGGCCGACGTGCTCGGCGAGTTTGCCGCCAGTGGCCTGCTCAACGTCGTCGGCGGCTGTTGCGGCACGACGCCCGAGCACATGGCTGCCATTCGCGAGGCGGTCGACCGCTCGCCACCGCGTATCCTGCCGACGATCGCGCCGCAATTGCGTCTGGCCGGGCTCGAGCCCTTCAACGTCGGCAAGGGCTCCCTGTTCGTGAACATCGGTGAGCGCACGAACGTCACCGGTTCGGCCGCGTTCCGCAAGCTGATCGCCGCGGACGACTATGCGGGCGCGCTGGCGGTTGCGCGCCAGCAGGTCGAGAGCGGTGCGCAGCTGATCGACGTCAACATGGACGAGGGCATGCTGGATTCGGTCGCCGCGATGGAGCGATTCCTGCGACTCGTCGCCAGCGAGCCCGACATCGCCCGCGTACCGGTGATGGTCGACTCCTCCCGCTGGGAGGTGATCGAGGCCGGCCTCAAATGCCTGCAGGGCAAGGGCATCGTCAACTCGATCAGCCTCAAGGAGGGCGAGGAGCCTTTTCTGCGCCAGGCGCGCGAGATCCGCCGGCACGGCGCCGCGGTAGTCGTGATGGCATTCGACGAGCGGGGTCAGGCCGACACCGTCGATCGGCGCGTTGCCATCTGCGAGCGGTCGTACGCGATCCTGACACGGGAAGCCGGCTTCGCGCCGGAGGACATCATCTTCGACCCCAACATCTTCGCCGTAGCGACCGGCATAGAGGAGCACGCGCGCTACGGGCTCGACTTCATCGAGGCCACGCGCAGGATCAGGGAGTCCATGCCGCTCACCCGCGTGAGCGGTGGCGTTTCCAACGTTTCTTTCTCCTTCCGTGGCAACAACCGGGTGCGCGAGGCGATGCACTCGGTTTTCCTCTACCACGCGATCCGCGCGGGTCTCGACATGGGCATCGTCAACGCCGGCCAGCTCGCGATCTACGAGGAAATTCCTGCCGAGCTGCGCGATGCTGTCGAGGACGTCATCCTCAACCGCCGCGGCGATGCCACCGAGCGCTTGCTTGACGTCGCGGGTCGCTACCGGGGGGAGGGCGGCGGTCGTGTCGCCACTGCGGACCTTGCCTGGCGGGAGTGGCCGGTCGCGAAGCGGCTCACGCACGCACTGGTGAGGGGCATCGACGAGTTCATCGTCGCCGACACCGAGGAGGCGCGCCTCGCGACGGCGCGCCCGCTCGACGTGATCGAGGGCCCGCTCATGGACGGCATGAACGTCGTCGGCGACCTCTTCGGCGCCGGCAAGATGTTCCTGCCGCAGGTCGTAAAGTCCGCCCGCGTGATGAAGCGCGCCGTGGCCCATCTCGTTCCATGGATCGAAAAGGAGCAGGCCGGCGGCGCGCGCCGGCTCGGTCGCATCGTTATGGCCACGGTGAAGGGCGACGTCCACGACATCGGCAAGAACATCGTCGGCGTCGTACTCCAGTGCAACAACTTCGAGGTCATCGACCTCGGCGTGATGGTGCCCTGCGAGAAAATCCTCCAGGTCGCGCGTGAGCAGCAGGCGGACATGATCGGCCTTTCCGGGCTGATCACGCCCTCTCTCGACGAGATGGTGCGCGTGGCGCGGGAGATGCAGCGGCAGAAATTCGCGCTGCCGCTGCTGATCGGCGGCGCCACGACCTCGCCTGCGCATACCTCCGTGAAGATAGACCCCGAGTACGACGGCGCCGTGCTGTACGTGAAAGATGCCTCACGCTCCGTCGGCGTCGCCCAGAAGCTGATCAGTGCCGCCGATCGCAGCGCATACATCGCCGGCGTAAAGGACGAGTGCCGGCTGCGCCGTCAGCGTCACGCGCAGAAGGACCGGCAGGCGCCGCAGTTGCTGCTCGCGGAGGCGCGTCGCAATCGCGCGGCAGTCGACTTCGGCGCGGTCGTCGCCCCGCAAGCGCCTGGCATCCACGTGTTCGACGACGTGCCGCTGAAAGCACTGGCGGGCTACATCGACTGGATGCCCTTCTTCAATGCCTGGGAATTCCATGGCCGTTTTCCCGACATTCTTTCCGACCCGATCGTCGGCGAGGCCGCGAGCAGCCTTTGGCGAGACGCACAAGCCATGCTTGCGCAGCTGATCGACGAGAAGTGGATTACTGCGCGCGCAGTCGTCGGCCTTTTCCCCGCGAATCGATCCGGCGACGACGACATCGAGTTGTACGCCGACCCGCAGCGGCGCTCGCGACTGGCACTGCTGCACCACCTGCGCCAGCAGCGCGGTAAGCCGGATGGCCAGCCGCACCTATGTCTCGCTGATCTCATCGCACCGGCGGGTACGCCGGACTGGCTCGGAGCGTTCGCAGTGAGTGCCGGTTTCGGCGTCGACCGCAAGGTGGCGGCGTTCGAGCGCGCGCACGACGACTACAGCGCGATCCTGCTTAAGGCGCTGGCGGACCGCTTCGCCGAGGCCTCGGCTGAGTATTTCCACGCCGAAGTGCGGCGCAACCTCTGGGGCTACGCTGCAGGAGAGACGCTCGACAATGCCGCGCTCATCGCCGAGGGCTATCGCGGCATCCGTCCTGCACCCGGCTATCCGGCCTGCCCGGACCATACGGAGAAATCCACCTTGTGGCGCGTTCTCGATGTCGAGCGTCGCACCGGGATCTCCCTGACCGATGGTTACGCCATGGCACCTGCCGCCTCCGTCAGCGGCTGGTATTTCGCCCACCCGGATGCACGCTACTTTGCCGTAGGCAGGATCGGCCGCGACCAGGTGGAGGACTATGCGAAGCGCAAGGGGCTCAGCGTCAATGCCGTCGAGCGCTGGCTCGCAGCATCGCTTGGGTACGATGCCGAAGCGGCCTGAAAGCTGCGAAGCTGCGACCCGGCACCTGAACCACCTGAACTGTCTGCCGCCAGCCGCGGCGAGCCGCAGGCCTCGTCCACCGAAGTTTCCTGACAGCGCGGTTCAGTTGCTGCCCGTCTCCGCCGTGTCGAGCGCGGGTCGCGTGCAGCGTGCCTGGCGGGCGCGGTAGCTCGCAGCGGCAACCGGATCGCGTGCGAGGCCCAGTTCCGCTTTCTCGTGGGCATCGGCGAGTCGACCGAGCGCAAGCCGATGATTCGCATTCGCTGCGCGCAGGTACCAGTCGCGCGCAAGCGCCGTGTCCTGCGGCAGCAAGTCGCCCGACTCGAAATGCCAGGCAAGCCAGTATTGCGCCTCCGGAACGCCGGCTGCTGCCGCCTCCTGGATCATCGGGCGCGCCAGATCCGGTTGCCATACCCCGGCGAGCCCGAGGTGGAACAGCCCGAGCTGATAAAGCGCGTCGGCATCGCCCGCATCCGCTTCCATCAGGCATTGCGCGCGTGTCGCGGCCAGCGCGGCCGGATCGGGCGCGTCGGCGAGCAACAGCGGCCGCAGCATCGCCCGGCATTCGCCGGCAGCGCCCGGCGATGCCGCCAGAACCGATGCGAGCATCAGCGCCAGCCGCATCACGGGGCGAGCTCCGTCAGCACTTCCGCCAGCCGTTCGGGCATCGAGAAAAACGGCGAGTGACCCGAAGGCAGCGTCACCACCCGGCCGCAGGGATGCGCGGCCGCCATGCGCCGCTGCAGGCTGAGCGGGACACTCCGGTCCGCCGTGCACTCGATGAACGCGCGCGGCACGCTGCCCCAGCGCGCTGCGCTGAGCGATATCGACTCGGCCATCGGCCCGAGCGGTTCGGGCTGCAAGGCACGCTCGGCGAGTGCCACGTCCTCGTTGCTGCAGTCCGCATACAGCGCAGGCCGGATTCCGGCGTGGCTCACGTGCAGGAGCATCGCTTCCTGCTCCACGCGGCAGTACTGCAGGAGCAGGCTGCTCGTGTCAGTGTCGGCAAGTTCGCGCAGCGAGTCCCCGTCGCCTGGCAGGAATGCAGTGAGGTAGACGAGCAGTCGCACCCGCTCGGGCGCCAGTTCGGCGGCACGGCTGATCACCATGCCACCCAGGCTGTGCCCGACCAGCACGGCCGGTTCACGCAGGCGGTTGAGCTCCGCGAGGACCGTGCTCGCGTAGTCCTCCAGCTTCAGGCCTGGTGCCGGCGAGTGGTCACGGCCATGGCCGGGAAGGTCCGGCGTGAGCACGCGATGCCCGCGTCGTACCAGCTGCGGCACCAGCCGATGCCAGCACCAGGCGCCGTGCCAGGCGCCGTGTACGAGAACGAAGGTCGTCAACGCGGGTTCTCGTAGAAGACGTAGGTCGCCATGCCGCTCACTGCAAGCAGCGACAAGGTAGCGAGGATGCGGCGCATGACGGTCTCCGGCGGGTGGTGCGGCTATTCTCCCCGGAATGCACCTGGCCAGCGACCTTCGGTGACCCGCGGCAGTCGGGCGAGGTCGAGCGACGTCGCGACCGACTCATAGCCCAGCGATCGCAGCAATGCGTTCACCTCGCCACCCTGGGTCGCGCCGTGCTCGAGCACCAGCCAGCCACCGGCTGCCAGGTGCCCGCGTGCAGCCGTTGCGATCTGCCGCAGGGCCGCCAGCGCGTCCGGCCCGGGGGTGAGCGCCACGCGCGGCTCGTGGCCGAGATCCCGCGCCAGTTGCGGCAGTTCCGCTTCGCCGACGTAAGGCGGATTAGAGACGACCACGTCCCAGCTCCCTGGGGCCGCCTCGAACCAGTCGCCTTCCGCGAAGTCGACCTGGCCCAGTCCCGCGTGCACGGCATTGGCTCGCGCGACCGCCAGCGCGGCCGCGCTCCGGTCGGTGGCAAGCACCCGCGCCGCGGGCCGCTCGCTCGCCACGGCCAGGGCGATGGCGCCGCTGCCGGTGCCGAGATCAACGAGCCGCGCACCGGGTGTATCGGGCAGCCGGGCCAGCGCGCGTTCCACCGCGAGTTCCGTCTCAGGCCTTGGTACCAGCACGTCCGGCGTGACGGCGAGCGTGAGCGTCCAGAAATCCCGCCGGCCCGTGATCTGCGCGACGGGTCGGCCGGACTGGCGTTCACGCAGCAGCGCGAAGCAACGCTCCACCGCCTCGGGCGCCAGCCGGTCAGCGCGCCTGGTGTACAGGGCCGCGCGGGGCCAGCCGAGCGCATGGGCGAGCAGCAGTTCCGTATCGAGCCGCGGCGAGTCGCTGTGCGCCTCGAGCAGCCCAAGGCCGGCGCGTACCAGCGCCTCGACCGAATGAGATCCCGCGGATTGCATGCGCGGATTGTAGGCGCGGCCGGACCGGCCGTTTACCATGTAGGACATGGGCGAAACCAGGAATCCCTTGCAGCCGGACACGCGCTGCCTGCACGCGGGCGACACGGTCGATCCGGCCACCGGTGCGGTGATGCCGCCGATCGTCACCAGCGTGACCTATGCGCAGGAGTCGGTCGGTGAACACCGCGGTTGGGTCTACAGCCGGGCGAACAACCCGACGCGCCATGCGCTCGAACGGGTGGTTGCCGATCTCGAGGGCGGCGAGCGCGCCCTGGCCTTCGCTTCAGGCATGGCCGCGACGGCCACCGCACTCGAGTTGCTCGATTCGCTCTCGCATGTCATTGCGCCGAACGACGGCTACGGCGGCACCTACCGCCTGATGAGCGAGGTGCGGCCGCGCAGTGCCGGGCTCGTCTTTTCCTTCGTCGATTGCAGCGATCCCGGCGCCGTGCGCGCCGCGATCCGCCCCGACACCCGCATGCTGTGGCTGGAGACGCCGACCAACCCGTTGTTGCGCATACAGGATCTTGCCGCCTGCGCGGCGATCGCGCGCGAGCACGGGATCCTCACGGTCGTCGACAACACGTTTGCGACGCCGCTCTACCAGCGGCCCATCGAGCACGGCTGCGACATCGTCATGCACTCAGCCACGAAGTACCTTGGCGGCCATTCCGACGTGCTGGGCGGTTTCCTGGTCGCGCGCACGGCGGAGTTGGGCGACCGGCTGCAGAAGCTGCGCAGCATGGCCGGAGGCGTGGCGAGTCCGTTCGACAGCTACCTGCTCCTGCGCGGCATCAAGACGCTGGCGGTGCGCATGGAACGGCACTCCGCCAACGCGCTCGCCGTCGCCGGCTTCCTCGCGGCGCATCCGCGCGTCGTGCGCGTCCACTACCCGGGGCTGCCGGATCACCCGCAGCACGCGCTCGCCCGGCGGCAGATGCAGGGCTACGGCGGCATGGTCGCGTTCGAAATCAGGGGCGGTGCCGCGGAAGCGAAGGCGTTTCTCGCGCACCTGCGCATCTTCACCCTGGCCGAGAGCCTGGGCGGCGTGGAGAGCCTCGCCGGCTATCCCGCCACGATGAGCCACAGCGCGATGACGCCCGAGGCGCGCCGTGCCGCCGGCATCAACGAGAACCTCGTGCGGCTCTCCGTCGGCATCGAAGCCGCAAGCGACCTGATCGACGATCTGCGCCAGGCACTGGGTTGAGACGCTAGGCCGGCAACAGGAATTTGCCGCCGGCGATCACCAGCACGACGGCCAGTGCGCGCAGCAGCAGGCGCGCGGGCAGGCGGCTCGTGCCGAGGTGGGTGCCCACGACACCACCGGCCAGCACGGCCGCAGCGAGCCAGGCGATGCCGTCCGGCAGGTTGCCGGCAGCGCTCGCGAGCCCGGCAAGCCCGCTGGCTGAATTCACCAGGATGAACGGTGCCGCGAGGCCCGCCGTCCGGCGCGGACCAGCCCAGCCCAGCAGCAGCAGCAGCGGCGAGAGGAAAATGCCGCCGCCGGTTCCGCTCAGTCCGGCCACGAACCCGAGTACCGCACCCGTGACTAGCGCCACGGGCACGGGTATCGCGAGCGGGGGCTCAGGCGCGGCCTCGTCGGCCCGCAGCGAACGCCAGACGAGAACCGCCGCCGAGGCGAGCAACACCACTCCGACGAGCGTGCGATAACCCGGCACCGGCAACGCCACGCGTCCGCCGAGGAAAGCGAGCGGCACGGAGGCAATGGCGAATGGCGCAAGCGCGCGCCAGTCGACCAGCCCCGCCCGGGAGAATCGCCAGGTGCCGACGACAGCCACGAGCACATTGAGCACCAGAGCCGTGGGCCGCATCACTGCCGGGGCAACGCCGGCCAGCGCCATGATGGCGAGATAGCCCGATGCCCCGGCGTGCCCCACGGTGCTGTAGACGGCAGCCGTGATGATGAACAGCGCCGCGAGCAGCGCCAGCGTGATCGGATCCATGGCCGGGATACTAGGGCAGGGCGGAGCGCGCTGTATGCACCCGCGATGGCTCACCGGGTTCGGTCCAGGCGAACACGGCCGCGAGGCAGGTGGCCGCCAGTGCCCGCATCAACCGGTGCGCTGCCGGACCCGCTCCTCGGGTGTCTCCGTCGAGCAGCATTCGTCCGTTGCCGCGGCAACGTGCGGCGGCACGGCGGTGACCGGCTTCGGCGCACCCTTCATCACATAGGCTGCCAGCGGCACGCCGCGGACCACCTGCTGTTCGACGAACTCGCCGGCTTTGTCGGCCGTCAGGCCGTCGTACCAGACACCGTCGGGATGCACGACCAGCACGGGACCCTTCGCCCCCTGCTGGCGGCACTGCATGAGGCTGACCTTCACTGCGGCGAGCAGGCCGCGCTTGCCGAGTTCCTGGCGCAGCGCCGCCACCATGTCGCCGGAGTGCATGGCATCGCAGCCGCAGAAATCGCCCGCGTCACTGCAGACGAAGACGTGGTAACGCAGCTTCTCGAAAGTGCGCACCGGCGTATCTTCGAACGCCTGGCCGACACAGTGCTCGTGTTCGTTGGCCATTGCCTGCTACCTTGATAGTGCGGTGCTTGCCGTCAGCCTGCCGCGCGGGCGGCTGCGGTGGCGGGCGCGGCCGGCAGGCCGGTGCCACAACCCGTGGCCGCCTTCACGCGCCGGTTCATCAATTCGGCGACGGGCTTGCCGCCGATGATGTGCTGCTCGAGGATCTTCTCGGCGTCGGCCATCTCGCGCACCCGGTACCAGATGCCGTCCGGATAGACCATCACGGTGCAGCCGTAGGCGTGCTGCGCGACGCAGGCATTCGGGCTCACGACGACGTCGGTGACACCCGCCGCGCGCAGCCGCTCCTGGTAGAGCTCGTAGATGGCCCCGCCGATGGTCTGGCCGCAGTGCAGGCCGCGGTGGCCGTCGGCATGGTCCTCGGGTTTCGCGGAGAGGATGCGCTGGCGCTGCTCCTCGGTCATGGCCGCCATCTGCGCGGCCTTCTTGTTAATGGTTTTGGTCCAGTGGTCGGCGTATTCGGTGGTGCAGACGAAGACGTGGCGCATGGGTTTATCCTCGGGCTGCGGCAAGCCTAGCCTAGCCGAGATCGGTGCCGGCCGCGCGCGCTGCGACCCGCTGCGGCAGGCTTCGGGCCTGCGACATATACTGCACCCCACTAGGCGAACCGCTGCCGGATGGGGCGCTGGATGAGCGTTCACACCTTCATGATGCACTTGCAGGCGATGCTCCTGGCTGCCGCCCTCGGCATGGCCGGCTGCACCCCGCCGACGGTAGAGGAAGCACTCGCCGAGGCCGAGAAGGCGCTCGCCGCGGGCGACGTGCAGGCGGCCCGCATCCACCTCATGAATCTCCTGCAGCGCGAGGAAAAAAACGTCGACGGGCAGGTCCGGCTGGCCGAGCTCGATCTCGACGCGGGCGAGGCAGCAGCAGCGGAGCTCGGCTTCCGGCGTGCGGCGCGCCTCGCGCCGGACAACGCCCGCGTGCGGGCTGGCATGGCGCGCGCCATCGGCCAGCAGGACCGCCTCGACGAAGCCTTGAAGTACCTCGGCGAAGCAGCGGCAGCGGATCCGGCTGACCACGCGAGCCTGCTCGCAGTGAAGGCGGCGTTGCTGCAGCAGAAAGGCGACCCGCAAGCCGCTCACGCGGCCTATGCCACCGCACTTGAGCTCGCGCCCGCCGACCCCGAGCGCTTCGCTGCGCTGGCCCAGGCTGACCTCGTGCTGGGCCGGACGCTCGACGCCGAATGGCGCATCAGCCAGGCGATGGCTATCGATCGCGACCACGTCGGCGCGCACCTCGCGCAGGGCAGCCTGCAGATGCAGGGCCGCCAGCCTACCGGTGCGGTGGTGAGCTTTCGCCGCGCGGCGGAACTGGCCGACAAGCGTCACCAGCGTCAGCTGCGCGTATCGGCACTGCTCGCGCTCGTCGAGGCGCAACTGCTCGACGCCGACACCAAGGCCGTGGAAGAGACCATCGGCACGCTGAATGCCGTCGCCCCTGGCGTGGTGCAGGCGCAGTTCCTGCGGGCGAAACTCGCTGCACGTACCGGGAACGAAAAAGCGGCGATCGAGGAACTCCTGGCGGTGTTGCAAAAGGTGCCGGAAAACGCTCCCGCGAAGCGCCTGCTCGGCCTGGTCTACGCGCGCTCGGACAAATTGAACATGGCCGAGCAGTACCTGCGCTCGGCAGTTGCCCGGCAGCCCGCCGATGAAGCCGTCCGCGATGCTCTGGCGGCCGTCGAAGCCGGCAAGACCAGCACGGTGGTGCCTGGGACCTGGCCGGCAGCGACGCCGCCGGGTGCCGCCGCGGCCAAGGAACTTGCGCGGGCACTCAGCGCCTTGCAGAAGGGCGACCTCCGTGCGGCGTTCGGTCTCGCCGAGAACATCCTGCGACGTGAGCCGCGCAATGCCGAGGCGCTGAGCCTCAAGGGCGGTGTGCTGATGGCGACCGGGGTTCCCGCCGGGGCGCTGGCGCCGCTCGAGAATGCACACCGGCTCGATCCGCGGCGCGTGTCGCATGCCGTGAATCTCGCCCGCGCCTACCTGATGGCCGGCAATCCCGATGCTGCCGCGATCCTGCTGGCCCGCGCCACGGTGCTGGGTGCTGCGGCGAGCGATCTCGGTGACCTTGCGTTTCGGCTCGCCCTGGCGCGACGGGAATTCGACGCGGCCCGCAAGGCGCTGGACCAGCTCGCCCCGGCACCAAGGAAGACCCCGGCGGCGCTTTGGCTCGAGGCGGATTTGTTCGAGGCTGAAGGCAAGCGCGCCGAAGCGGCCCAGTCGCTGGAGGCAGCACTTGCGCTCGACGCCGGCAACCGGCTGCTTGCGACCCGGGCCGCGCAGGCACGGGCGGCGGCCGGCAAGCCCGACGCGGACGTTCCGCTCGCGATGTGGCTTTCCCGCAACGGTGCGGCAGCGGACGTTTCCTACGCCCTGGCGTCTCTGGCCCAGGGCGCGGGGGACAACGCAGCCGTCCGGCGGCACCTTGCCGAAGCGCTTGCAGCAGATTCGACGTTTGCGCCGGCGTTGAATGACATGGCCTGGCAGGTCCTGGCCGACGGCGATACCCGAAAAGCGGTCGACTACGCCGAGCGCGCGCTCCGCGCCCAGCCGCGCGACCCGCGGATCATGGACACGGCCGGCTGGTTGCGCTTCCAGGCCGGGCAGCGGGAACAAGGCCTGCCGCTGCTCGAGCTGGCGGCCCGGCTGGCGCCGACCGAGCGCGAGATCCAATACCACCTGGCCGTCGCGCTGGGTGACGTCGATCGCGCGAACGAGGCCCGTCCGGTACTGGAGAGCCTGCTCGCATCGTCCGCCGCATTCCCCGGCCGGGAAGATGCCGACGCGCTGCGCTCGCGCCTGAGAGCCGGGCAGCGTGCAGTCGTCGACAACGGCAAGCCCGGAGGTTGAGCGGGCGAACTGAGACGCTGTTGCAGCTGCGTGAATTCGGGGCGGTCGTATTATGTATATACGACGCCCAGCTAAAATGCCTGTGCTATCCTCCGGCCAAAAAAGAAGGCCATCACAACAACATGGATGGTCCCGGGGAGATCACCAAGATGATTTCGAACACGCTGAGACTCGGCTTTGCTGCGGCTGTGTTGGTCACCAGTGGTGCGGCCAACGCCGTGCTGCTCCGTTCCAGCCTACCGATAAACGTTTTCTACTGGAGCTTCAACACCGGCAGCTACAACCTGAACGGCTTGGGCAGCGTCATAGCCACTGGCTTCAACACCAGCTCGCTGTCGCTCAGGTTCACCCTCACCAACCTTTCCCCGCACCTGGGCCAGGGCGGCGACCGGCTGACGTCCTTCGGCTTCGGCATCGACCCGAACGCAACGTCAGTGGTCTTCTCCGACCGTGCTGACGGCGGCATGATCAACGCCATCTTCGGTACCCTGCCGTCCAAGAAAACAGTCGAGGTCTGCGGCTACGGCGGCGAGAACTGCGCTGGCGGCGGCAACGGCGGCATTCGCGCCTTCGCCTTCGACACCTTCACGATCGTGCTGGGCGGCCAATGGGGCTCCAGCGTCAACCTCGAGCCCATCGCGTTGCGCTACCAGACGCACAACGGTTCCTTCGTGTTCACGACCAGCACCTCGACGAGCACCAGCTCCGGCAACCTGGCGGAGCCGGCCACCAGCTCGATGGCGCTGCTCGCCCTCGGCCTGCTCGGCATGGCCCTGCGCCGCGAGTCGCTGCTGGGCCAGCACTGATCGCATCGGCCCTGAAAGGCCTCCGGAAAACCCCGCCTCGGCGGGGTTTTTCGCTTTCATGAGCCCTGAAGCAGGTGACGGCGGGCCGTCATGGCTCGATGCCTGGCCGGTAAGGGCGGTCGCGGCAGCGACGGTGGTCGCCCTCGCCTGCGCTCTCTATGCGCTCTTTCCTGATAACGCCGCGGCGCTGGCCAAGACCTACATAACACCCTGGGGCAGCTACAGCGGCTGGCGCTTCCTCCTCAGCTGCGCGCTCGCCTACGTCGCTGTCACTACGATCTACCACGCTTGGGCGCGCCTGCCCGGCCGTACCAAGTCCGTGCGCTTCCTGGTCGTCCTGGGACGGCTCCTGCGTGCGCCCGCGACCCTCTGGCACCGGGGTCTTGCGCCGTCCGCCCGGGTCGCGCTGCTCGCCACGCTGCTCAAGGTCTACTTCGGGCCGATGATGGTGATGTGGCTGATGGGGGCGTTCGTCGAGGCGCTGCTGCATTTCGCCGGCATCGTCGTGGAAAGCCGCAACGGTCTCGACTGGCTCGCGCTGTTCAACCACCACGGCTACTGGATCCTGATCCGCACGATCTTTTTCGTGGACCTGGCCATCTTCACCGTCGGGTATCTCATCGAGTCGCCGCGCCTCGGCAACGAGATCCGCTCGGTCGATCCGACGCTGCTCGGCTGGGCGGCGGCGCTGGCCTGTTATCCGCCCTTCAACGCGGTGACCGGGCAGATGCTCGGGTCGCAGGTCAGCGAGTTCCCGCAGTTCGAGGAACCCGCCTTGCACATCGCCCTGAACCTGCTGCTGCTGGCACTGATGGCGACGTTCGCGGCGGCTTCGGTGGCGCTGGGTCTCAAGGCCAGCAATCTCACCCATCGCGGCGTCGTGACGCGCGGGCCGTACGCCGTCGTGCGCCACCCGGCCTATGTCTGCAAGAACCTCGCGTGGTGGATCGGCTCGATTCCGGCGCTGTCGTTTGCGTTCGACCGCGGCGCCTGGGAGGGCACCCTGGCGGTCGCTTCGATCATCGGCTGGACCCTGCTCTACGCCCTGCGCGCCGTCACCGAGGAGCGGCACCTGCTCAGCGTGGACGGTGAATACGCCGCCTACGCGGCGCGCGTCCGTTACCGGTTCATTCCGGGCGTGCTGTAGCCGCGCTCGCCGCGGCGAGGGATCGCGCCACGACGGCCGAGAATTCCGTCGAGTAGCGGTCGAGGCGCGCCGCCGCAGCCCCGGGATCGTCGCCCCTGGGCGTGTAGATCATGATCACGGCGGCGTGATCCGGTTCGCCGCGCAGGCTGTCCAGCGCGAGCATGGCCTTGGCGACCGCCGGATTCGCCGTGTAGCGGCCGCCGATCCAGTACCACTGCCGCAGCGAGAGCTGCACGCTGTCGAGGGCGAGCAGGTGCGCGGCATCGACCCCGATGCGCCTGCCGTCCCAGCTCACTGTCTCGCGAGCGACGCCGAGTACGCGCCAGCGCGTCTCGTCGTGAGCGACCAGCTGGTTGTCCCAGGCGATCAGCTCGCGGCCCGGTGCCTGGTCTCCGTAAAGCGCGACGAACAGGCCGACGGGCGCACCGTCCAGCCCGAAGCCCTGGTGCAGCGTGCTGCGCGCGCCGTGGTAGGCCGGCGTGTAGCCCGCGGGCGGCGTCTCCAGTGCGGTCCAGTTCCCCGTGGCGGCAATTACAGCCAGCGCTCCGGGCGCCCGGTGCGCGCGCTCGGCCAAGCTGGCGGCGAGCGGCTGCCAGGCGAGCCCGGTCATGAGCACCAGAGCCGCTGCAGACGCCATCGCGGCGTTGCTGGCGGGCACCGTCGTCGCGGCCTCAAGCGGTGCCGTGGCGGCGGGCACGGCTTCCCGCCAGCGCGAGCCGATCCACAGGGTCAGCGCGATCACCAGCCCGAAGAACACCCAGCCGTAGATGAAATGGTCAACGCCAACGGCGAGCCTGTTGTCGGTGAGGTGGGCGAGCATGACGATCAGGTAGGCGCGCAGCCAGTTCGCGACGATGGGCATGGCGATCGACAGCGCCACGAACGCGATGCGCCTCGCGAGCGACCGATAGCGCAGCCATGCATAGAGCGTGCCGACCATGGCCGAGGCGATCAGGTAGCGCACGCCGCTGCAGGCCTCCACGACCGACCAGCGTCCGCTAGGGATCATCAGCAGGTTGCCCTCGCGATGCACCGGCACGCCGGTGACCTGCAGTGCGAAGACGGTAAAGCGCGCGGTCTGCTCGACGAGCCACGGCACGAGGAATTCGCCTGCCGGAATCGCGAAGGCGAGGAACGCCAGCGGAAAGGCGAGCGCCCGCGACAGCGCCGGGCCGAGCAGTGCCAGCGTGGCGCTGACCAGCAGGCCGTACAGCGACCAGTGCTCTACGACCGCTACCTCGGCCAGGCTGCCGAGCATCCAGCCCGCGCCTGCCGCCGCAACCAATACCAGGCCGGGCCACCAGGGCGCAGCCGGGAGTCCTGCAAGTGCCTTGCGCCGATACCAGACCAGTGCCACGGCGAGTGGCAGGACGACATAGCCGTGCGCGAAGGTTTCCGATCTCGCCCAGATGGCCGCGATCGTCGCCAGCGTCGGCCAATAAGCCGCCGCAAGCGCGAGCAGGACTGCGGCGGCGAGCAGCGCCTGGCGGGCTGCGCTAGCCAAGATCCAGCCAGTCCGGGAGCGCGAGCCCCTTCGACTCGAGGAACGCGCGGTTGAAGAGGCGTGCCCGGTAGCGCAGGGCCGTGTCGCAGAGGAGCGTGACGATCACGTGGCCGCGGCCGAGCTCGCGCGCGAGGCGCACAGCGCCGGCCACGTTCACGCCGGTCGAGCCGCCGACCGACAGACCCTCGCGGCGGATCAGCTCGTACACCAGCGGGATCGACTCGCTGTCGGGAATCTGGAAGGGCGCCTCGATCGGCGTGCCCTCGAGGTTCGCGGTGACGCGGCTGTTGCCGATGCCTTCGCTGATGGAGCTGCCCTCGGCTTTCAGCTCGCCGTGCCGATAGTAGTTGTAGAGCGCCGAGCCCTGCGGGTCCGCGAGGCCGATGGTCACTTTCGGGTTGCGCGCCTTCAGTGCGCGCGCCGTCCCCGCCAGCGTGCCGCCGGTACCCACCGAGCAGATGAAGGCATCCACCGCCCCGCCGGTCTGCTCCCATATCTCGGGCCCTGTCGTCTGCTCGTGGAATTCGCGGTTGGCGAGGTTGTCGAACTGCCCCGCCCAGCAGGCGCCCTGCGGCAGCTGCGCGTCGAGCTCCTCGGCCAGCCGTTTCGACTGGTGCACGAAATGGTTCGGGTCCTTGAACGGCACGGCC
>Ga0194121_10001102_pt1 | contig 47101 bp, 38 predicted proteins | sample TA2MahCa50mmetaG_FD_148609 | JGI IMG/M metagenome (GOLD analysis project Ga0194121, IMG submission 148609) | Freshwater microbial communities from Lake Tanganyika, Tanzania - TA2015020 Mahale Deep Cast 50m | ecosystem: Environmental > Aquatic > Freshwater > Lake | place: Tanzania: Lake...
GGTCGCGTTCCGCACGGCCGCGGCGCGCCCGCCCATGCCTACGGCCGCCGTGCCTTCGCCGCGCGCTCGCCCGAGTGCGCGAGCACGTCGCGGTAGCGATCGGACGTAGCGACCAGCTCGTCGTGGGTGCCCTCGGCCACGACCTTGCCGCCGTCGACGAGGATGACCCGGTCGGCGAGGGCGATGGTGGCCGGACGGTGGGCGATGATGATCGTGGTGCGCCCAGCCATCACCTCGCGCAGCGCGGCGCGGATCTCGTGCTCCTTGCTCGGGTCGACCGCGGAGGTCGCGTCGTCGAGGATGAGCACCCGCGGGTCGGCGAGGACCGCGCGCGCGATGGCGATCCGTTGTCGTTGCCCGCCCGACAGCGAGAACCCGTGCTCGCCGATCACGGTCTCGTAGCCGTCGGGCAGGTCGTCGATGAAGTCGGCCGCGCCCGACAGCCGCGCGGCCCGACGGACCTGCTCCATCGTCGCGTCGGGGTCGGCGAAGGCGATGTTGGCCCGGACCGAGTCGGAGAAGAGGAACGTGTCCTCGAAGACGATGCCGACCGCGCTGCGCAGCTCCTCCAACTTCAACGTGCGCACGTCCGCACCGTCGATGAGCACCCGGCCCGCGTCGACGTCGTAGAAGCGGGGCAGGAGGCGCGCCACCGTCGACTTGCCCGACGCCGTCGGCCCCACGAGCGCAACCGCCTCACCCGGCCGCACGTGGAGGTCGAGCTCGTCGAGCACCGACACCCCGTCGTGGTAGCCGAAGGTCACCCCCTCGAAGCGCACCTCGCCGCCGCCCTCGGGCAACGACCGGCCCTTGGGTGGGTCGGCCACGATCGGGTCGGTGACGAGCACCTCGTGCACCCGCCCGGCCGACGCCGACATGCGCGACGACATCGCCACCATCATCCCGCTCATCCGCAGCGGCCAGATGAGCATGAGGATGTACGAGTTGAAGGCGACGAGCTGGCCGATCTGCATCTCGCCGTCGATCACCAGGTGACCGCCGTACCAGAGGATCATCACCAGCGCGATCGCCGGCAGGAAGTCGACGAGCGGGAGGAATCCCGAGCGCAGCTTCGATGCGGCGAGCGCCCGGTCCTGCACCGCATCGGCCTCGGCCCGGAGCCGCTGCACCTGCAGCTGCTCGGCGCCGAAGCCTTTCACCACCCGCACACCCGAGACGGTCTCCTCGACCACGCCCGACAGCTCGGCGAGCTCCTGCTGGAGCTGGAAGCTGATCGGCCCCATCCGCCGCGAGAACCGGGTGGCGGCCACGCTGAGCAGCGGCAGGGCCGCGAGCGCGAGCAACGCGAGCGTGACCGACTGCACGAGCATCACGACGGTGATCGACACCAGGATCATGAGGCTGGCGGCGGTGAGCGGGGCGAGCATCAGCCACTCGCGCACCATCTGGATGTCGGTGTTGGCCCGGGCCATGAGCTGGCCGGTCTGGGCCTGGTCGTGGAACGCGAAGTGAAGGCGCTGGAGGTGGGCGAACAGCCGGAGCCGCAGGTCGGTCTCCACGTGGAAGGCCAGCCGGAAGGCGCCGTAGCGGCGCAGTCCGCTCACCACCGCCTGGATGGCGCCCACCACGAGCATGAGGCCGACGTAGAGGAGCAGGGCCTGGGTGTCGTCGTCGACGATGCCCTGGTCGATCGCCGCTGCGGCCAGGAGCGGGATGGTGACCTTGGTGCCGGTCCAGCAGAGGGCCGCCGCCATGGCCGTCGCCACCCAGCCCCAGTGGTCTCGGGACGCAGATCCGACGAGCCGCCAGCCGGCGCGCCGAAGCTCCCGCTCCCTGTCCACTCCCACTCCCCCCGTGCGCTGTGGTGTCGTACGCCGAACGTACCAGTGGGGACTCACGAGCTCGTCAGGATCGCGGCACCGTGGAACGGGAACCGACCGGACGCGATGAGGGGGCGCCCGGAGGCGCCCCCTCATCGAGGAGTGCTCGGCGTGGACCGCCGTCAGCGCTGGACGATCGGGAACCACTCCTGGCCGTCGATGGCCAGCGGGACCCAACAGTTCACGTTGACCGGGCAGCCGCTGTAGGTCTTGCCGTTGGCATCGAGCGGCGTGCTCGGGTTCGCGATGTTGAGCGTCTCGATGTGCACGGCGTCGGCGAAGAACGGCTTGTTCTTGGCGAACGAGCCCTGCCCGTTCGACATGTAGGCCGCGTCGCTCTTCCCGGTCTTCAGCAGGTTGCTGTGGACCTTGTCCCAGGTGAGGCTCTTGCCCGCCTTGGCAATCGCCGGCACGAGCATGCTCATCATCGTGCACTCGTTGGGCGGGAAGTCCTCGGTGAAGGTCGGGTTCGTCGACGGCCAGTCACCCGCGGGCACGCCGGGCTGGCTCTTCTGGTTGCTGAACTTGTCGAACGCCACGCGGCACTTGGCCTCGAACTTGCTGTCCGCCTTGACGCCGTCCTTCGTGGGCAGCGCCCGGGTGTCCCAGGTGGTGACGCACGGCGCACCCACGACCTCGGCCGGGGTCCGCGACGCACCGAACTGCGTGCACAGCGAGCTGGAGGCGTCGATGATGATGTTCTTGAAGCCCGCGTTCGACCGCGCGGCCTCCTGGTAGTAGCCGCTGGTGGCCGTGAACGGGATGAGGATCATCACCGTGTTGGCACCAGCCGCCTGCAGGGTCGTCACTGCGGCGCCCGACTCACGGTTGATCGCAGTCGGGTCCGCCTGGAGGGTGTTGACCTCCACCTTCTCGACCACGTTGAAGCCGGACTTCTTGAGCTCCTTCTCCAGCGCGTCGCCGGCCGCCTTGATGCCGGGCTCGTTGCTGGAGATGATGCCGATCTTCGAGGACTTGTCGGCGAGCTCGGCCTTCTTGAGGAGCGACGCCGTGGTGGCTGCGTTGGTCTCGGCGTTGAGGCCGAGCGAGATGAGCCGGTTCCCCGAGGCCTTCACCAGGTCGCTGTACACGGACTCGCCGTAGAACATCGGCGTCTCGTTGTCGACGGAGATGCAGGCGAGGGAGCTCTGGCGGTACCCGTTGCCGTTCACCACCACGAACGGGGTGTTGTCCTGGGTTGCCTGCGTGCAGGCCTTGTCGTACGTGGTCGCGTCGATCGGGTCCCACACCGCCGGCTTCACGACCACCTTGCGACCGTTCAGCGTGCACGAGTCACCCGACGCCTTCACGCCCTTGGTGCCCTCGGCAGCGAGCTGCTGGCAGAAGTAGTCGGCGAAGCCCTGCCAGCGCCTGAGCAGGTTGGATGTCGTCAGCTTGGGCGGCAGGTTGAAGCCCTTGGCGCGAAGGCCGTCGAGGTCGGACACCAGCGCAACGACGGTGATCTCGTCGTCGGTGACGCCCTGGGTCTCGCTCTGGGTGCGCGAGGCCGCGCCGGCCGGCGCGACGGCGACGACGCCGAGCGCTCCGACCAGGGCCAGCCCTGCGAACAGGCGGAACGACTTGCGAAGCATGTATCCCCCTTGCGATGAACGAGGCCCCCGAGTCGGTGGACCCCCGTCGCCGGCTCGGCGAGTGAGCGGCAGGATAACCGATAGTGGAACGCGTTATCGCGCGCCCCCCCGGTTCCCTGACAGGGACGTCAGGGAACCGGGACGCGGCGCGGTGAGCCCGCGACTACTTGGAGCTGACCGGGAACCACTCCTCGCCGTCGACCTCCTGCGGCACCCAGCAGTTGACCGGGGCCGGGCAGCCGTTGAACAGCCCCTTGGCGTCGACCGCGGTCTGCGCGTTGGCGCCGTTGAGGGTGACCAGATGCACCTTGTTCGCGAAGTAGTGCTTGCTCTTCGAGAAGCCGCCCTCGCCGTCGGACAGGTAGGCGGCGGGCGCCGACTTGATCGCCTCGAGGTTCTTGGCGACCTTGTCCCAGGTGAGGTTCTTGCCCGCCTTCTTCATCGCCGGGATCAGCACGCTCATGATCGTGCAGTAGTCGGGGCGCATGTCCTCGACGTAGGTCACGCCGTTCGCGGTGACGTCACCCGAGGGCACGCCCGGCTGGCTCTTGATCCCGAACCCCTCGTCGAACACCGTCCGGCACTCGGCCTCGAACTCCGAGTCCTCCTTGACGCCGTCCTTGGTGGGCAGCGCCCGGGTGTCAAATGCAGTCACACACGGGGTGCCCGCGACCTCGACCGGGATCCGGCTCGCCGCGAAGATGGAGCACATCGATGCCGCGTCGTCGACGATGAAGTTCTTGAACCCCGCCTGCGAGCGGGCGGCCTCCTGGAAGTAGCCCTGGCTGCTCGTGAACTGGATGCCGATGAACACGGTGTCGACGCCGGCGGCCTTGAAGGTCTCCACCGCCGCGGCGGACTCGCGGTTGATCAGCGCGGAGTCGGCCGACAGCGCGTTGACCTCGACCTTCGAGGCGACGTCGTAGCCGTTCTTCTTCAGCTGGGCCTCGAGCGCATCCCCGCCCGCCTTCACGCCGATGTCGTTGGAGGACAGGATGCCGATCTTCGCCGACTTCGGTACCAGCTTCGCCTTCTGCACCACGTCGGCGGTGGTGGTCCCGGCGACATCGGACGGAGGGGGCAAGGCGAACAGCTTGTTGCCCGAGGCCTTCAGCAGGTCGGTGAACACGGGGTCGCCGACCATGAACGGCGTCTCGCCGTCGACGCTGATGCACGGAATCGAGCTCTGCCGATACCCCGCGCTGTTCAGGGCCACGAACGGCTTGATGTCCTGGGTGATCTGGGTGCAGGCCCGGTCGTAGGTGGTGGCGTCGAGCGGGTCCCACACCACCGGCTCGACCCGGACCTTGCGGCCGTTGATCGGGCCGACCTCGTCGAAGTAGATCTGCCAGTTCTTGACCAGGTTGCCCACGGTGAGCTTGGGCTGTTGGATCAGACCCTTGCTCCGCAGTGAGTCGAGGTCGGCCACGACGGCGACCACGACGATCTCGTCCTTGGTCACGCCCTGCTGCTCCGTACGGTTCGTGGCCGATGCCGGGACGGTGACGCCGACGCTCGCGACGAGCGCGATCGCCACCGACCCGACGAGGACGCGGGCTCGTCTGCGGATCATGTGTGCTCCCCCAGTCAGTCGACGGTCCCCCTGACCGTCGCACCCGCGTCGCCGCGAGTCGCTCGGACCCTAGCCCAGGGCGCACGCGTGCCATGCTCGCGCGGAGCGGGATGGTGAGAACACGTTCCAGTTGATACCGTGCCCGCCTCATCGCGGGTCGCGCTGGATCGAGGGGGGACGCGCCCGATGCCCGAAGCACCGACCGATCCCACTCCGCAGCGGAGCGCGGCGGCCGCACTGACCGCCGTCGTCGTCGCCGAGGAGGAAGCCCGCCGCGAGGCCCAGGCCGCGGCCGAAGCCGGCGAGCTGCTGCCCGACGACCTCCTGCCCGGCGTCGGCGGCGAGCCCATGCCGCTGCGCGAGGGCATCAAGGCCGGCGGCATCGCGATGATCGTCGCGCTGCTGCTCGTCAACGTGATCGAGACGTTCGACCAGGTCGCGCTCCAGGTCCTCGCGCCCGACATCCAGGAGTCGCTCGGGGTCAGCAAGACCACGCTCCAGGGCCTCAGCTCCCTCGGAGGCGTGGTGCTCGTGGTCTCGACGCTGCCCTTCGCCTGGCTGGCCGACCGCTACCTCCGCACCAAGATCCTCGCCGCCGCCACGCTCGTGTGGGCCACCGCCGTGGCCTGCACCGGACTCGTGCAGAACCCGATCTCCATGGGCTTCGCCCGGGCCGCGGCCGGCTTCGGCGCCTCCGCCAAGATCCCGATCACGCCCTCGCTGATCGCCGACCAGTACCCGATCGGCGTCCGCACGCGGATGTTCGCGACGGAGAACCTCGGCCGCCCGCTCGGGCTCGTGATCGGACCGTTCATCGTCGGCGGGGTCACCGCGTGGGTCGGCGGCGCCGAGGGTTGGCGCTGGGCGATGCTCGCGATCGCGATCCCCATCGTCTTCGTCGCCGCCGCGCTGCTGGTCCTGCGCGAGCCGGCGCGTGGCAAGAACGAGCAGGAGGCCGTGCTCGGCCGCGTGCTCGACGAGGACGACGAGCCGCCGGTGCGGCTCTCGTCGGTGGCGGCGCGGCTCAAGAAGGTCAAGACGTTCCGCTACCTGACCCTCGGCATCGGCATGCTCGGGTTCGCGCTCGTCAGCGTGCCCGTGCGGCTGAGCTTCCTGTTCCAGGAGAGCTACGACTTCGGGGCCTTCAAGCGCGGGTGGGTGCTCTCGCTCACCTACGTCCCCGCCCTGATCCTGATCCCCATCGCCGGCCGGTACGGCGACCGCCTGTTCCGCCGCGACCCGCGGTGGGCCGTGCGCCTCTTCGGCTGGCTGGTGATCGGCTACGGCCTGTTCCTCACCATCGGCACCCAGCTCGGACCGGTGGAGCCGCTCATCCTCTTCGTCGCGATCGCCAACGCCTGCCAGCTCGCGGCGTTCACCCAGGTCGGCCCCACGATCTCGGCGGTGGTCCCGTACCGGATGCGGGCCCAGGCCTTCGCGCTCATCGGCTTCTACATCTTCCTGCTCGGCGGGTTCTTCGGCGGCCTGATGGTCGCCGCAGTCGCCGACGCGTACGGGGAGCGCACCGCACTCCTCGTGGTGGTCCCCGCCGCGGCGTTGCTGGGCGGGCTCCTCGTGATGCGGGGCGCAAAGTTCATGAAGCGCGACATCTCGCTGGTCGTCGAGGAGCTCCTCGACGAGCAGGAGGAGCAGCGTCGCATCGCCCAGAACCCCGACGACGTCCCCGTGCTCCAGGTGCACAACCTCGACACCTCCTACGGCCCCGTGCAGATCCTGTTCGACGTCAACCTCGAGGTGCGCAAGGGCGAGGTGCTCGCGCTGCTCGGCACCAACGGTGCCGGGAAATCCACGTTGCTGAGGGCGGTCAGCGGTCTCGTGATCCCCGACCGCGGCGTCGTGCGGATGAACGGCCGCACGATCACGCTCACCGATCCCGAGATCCGCGTCGCCATGGGCATGATCCAGGTTCCCGGCGGGGAGTGCATCTTCCCCGGTCAGACCGTGGCCGAGAACCTCGAGGTCTGGAGCTGGCTGATCGAGGACCCGACCAAGCGCAAGGACCGCATCGCGGTCGCACTCGACACCTTCCCGCAGCTCAAGGACCGCATGAAGCAGCGGGCCGGATCGCTCTCGGGCGGGCAACAGCAGATGCTCGCCGTGTGCAAGGCCGTCATGCTCGAGCCCGAGCTGCTGCTCATCGACGAGCTGTCGCTCGGGCTCGCGCCGCTGGTGGTGCAGGAGCTGCTCGAGGTGGTCGAGGGCCTCCGCTCCACGGGCGTCACGATGGTGATCGTCGAGCAGTCCGTGAACGTCGCGCTGTCGATCGCCGACCGGGCCATCTTCATGGAACGGGGTCGGGTCCGGTTCGAGGGACCGGCCAATGAGCTCCTCGAACGCGACGACCTCCTCCGAGCCGTCTTCCTCTCGGGGGAGGGTGCCTGATGACGCTCGCGTTCACGGTCTCGGAGCAGATCGTCTTCAACGGCGTCATCCGGGGGATGGTCTACGGCCTGGTGGCGATCGGCATCGTGCTGATCTTCCGGGCGTCAGGGGTCATCAACTTCGCGCAGGGACAGTTCGGGGCGCTCGGCGCGTCGGTCATGTCGATGCTGTTGGTCAACTACGGCTGGTCGTTCTGGGCCTCGTTGCCGCTCGCGATCATCATCGGCGCCGCACTCGGAGGCCTCACGGAGCTCCTCGTGGTCCGGCGCCTCTTCCACCAACCCCGGCTCCTGCTCTTCGTCGCCACCATCGGTGTGGCGCAGGTGATCCTCCTGCTGCAGCTGCAGCTCCCCACGGTCGAGGAGAACCTGCCGTTCCCCACGCCGTTCGACGAGATCTGGAGCGTCGGCAGCCTGACGATCCGCAGCGAGCAGCTCGTCGTCCTCGTCGCCGTGCCGCTCATCGTCGCCTTCCTGGCGGTGCTGCTCCAGCGCACCAAGTTCGGACTCTCGGTGCGCACCGCGGCCGACAACCCGAGCGGCGCCTCCCTCTCGGGGGTGCGGGTGAAGGCCGTCTCGACCCAGGTCTGGATCCTGGCCGGGACCCTCGCGGCGGTGAGCGCGGTCATCGCCGCTCCCGTGCTCAACCAGCGCACCAGCGACATCTCCAACGCCCTCGGACCCGACCTCCTGCTGCGGGGCCTCGTGGCGGCGCTGGTGGGCGGCATGGTCTCGTTCCCGCTGGCGCTCGTCGGCGGGATCGCCATCGGCGTCGTCGAACAGCTGGTGCTGTCGAACACCACGGGCTCGCCGGGCACCGACACGCTGGTCATGTTCGCCCTGCTCGTGGTGCTCGTCCTCTTCCGGGCCCGCAACCAGCGCTCCGACGACTCGGCGTGGTCCCTGACTCCACGATCCAAGGCCGCCAACGCCGAGCTGCTGAAACACCCGCTCGCGCGCGGGGCGCGCTATCTGGGCGCGCTGATCCTGCTGGTCGCCGGCCTGGCGATGCCGCTGTTCTTCTCCACCGCGGTCGACATGAACGACCTCACGAGCGTCCTCATCTTCTTGATGGTGGCGGTCTCGGCCACGGTCCTCACCGGCTGGGCCGGTCAGCTCTCGCTCGGCCAGTACGCGTTCGTGGCCATCGGCGCCTACCTGACCGCGTTCTACGGCCAGTCGATCGGGTTCTTCCCGTCGGTGGCGCTGGGCACCCTCTGGGGTGTGGTCGTCGCGATCGTCATCGGGATCCCGGCCCTGCGCGTCCGCGGGCTGTACCTCGCGATCATCACGCTCGGGTTCTCGCTCGCGGTCAGCGGGTTCGTCCTGGTGCAGAACGAGGACAGCTGGCTGCCGTTCAACCTCAACACCTACTTCACCGGCTACGGCACCCGGCTCGAGCCACCGGTCATCGACCTCCCGATCATCGGTCGCTTCGACCTGGCGACCGACAAGGACGCGTACTACTACCTGTGCTTCATCGCATTGCTGATCGTGATCGCGATCGTCTCGCACCTGCGCCGTACCGGAATCGGTCGATCCCTCATCGCAGTGCGCGACAACGACAACAACGCGGCCGCGTACACGGTGGCCCCGACTCGGGCGAAGCTCATCGCCTTCGGCATCTCGGGCGGTGTCGCCGCGTTCGCCGGTGGTCTCTTCGCCGCCCAGAACGCGGTGATGTACCCCGACTACTTCGTGCCCGCGGAGTCGATCCGGGTGCTGTCGGTCGCAGTGGTCGGTGGCCTCGCATCCGTGATGGGCGCGATCATCGGCACCATCGTCATCGTGGCGATCCCGCTGATCTTCAGCAACACCCCGCAGCTGCAACTGTTCGCCAGCGGCGTCGGCATGCTGATCCTCATCCTCTACGTGCCGGGTGGCCTCATCTCGGTGATCGACTCCGCCCGCGACCAGCTCCTCAACTACGTTGCCAAGCGCACGGGTTGGGAGCCGAAGCGGGGTCGAGAGACTGCGGACGTCACATCGCTCTCCACCCGCGACCGGAGCAAGGAGGCCGCGACCGCCGAGCTACTGCCCCTGCGGACCGACGACGTGCGGGTGCGCTTCGGTGGCCGGTACGCGGTCAACGGTGTCAGCATCGAGGTGCGGTCCGGCGAGGTCGTCGGGCTCATCGGCACCAACGGCGCCGGCAAGACCACGCTGATGAACGCGGTGTCGGGCTTCGTGAAGTCGACCGGGACCATCGAGCTGTTCGGCACCCGCATCGACGGCAAGGCGTCGTACCGGCGCTCCCGCTACGGCATGGGTCGGGCGTTCCAGAACGCCCGGATCTTCGGCGGCCTCACCGTGCGCGAGACGATCATGGTCGCACTCGAGGCCCGCCAGCGATCGCTGCTGCTGCCGTCGATGCTGTCGCTGCCGCCCTCGCCCTGGGCCGAGCGCACCAAGCGAAAGCAGGCCGAGGAGATCATCAGCTATCTCGGTCTCAGCCGCTACGCCGACAACCTGGTGAGCGAGCTGTCGACCGGCTCCCGGCGCATCGTCGAGCTGGGCGCGCTGCTCGCCCTCGACACCCGGCTGATGATGCTCGACGAGCCCACCGCCGGCGTGGCCCAGAAGGAGACCGAGGCGTTCGGCCCCCTGATCAAGGCGATCCAGCAGGACCTCGGCTCGTCGATCCTCATCATCGAGCACGACATGCCGATGGTGATGTCGATCTCCGACCGGATCTACTGCCTCGAGGCCGGCCAGGTCATCGCCGAGGGCGGGCCCGACGAGGTCCGCAACAACCCTGCCGTCATCGCGTCGTACCTCGGCACCGACGAGCGGGCGATCCAGCGGTCGGGCACTGCGGGCGACGCCGAGGCCACCGCCGCCGGCGCCACCACGGAGTGACCGCCGGCCTCGCCGGCGGTGGTGCTCAACCGCCCTCGGCGAGGACCCTGGGAACCCAGTCGGGATACGGCGTGGCCTCCGGGCCGCGTCCGTCGGCGACGACGTAGGCCTCCGACACGACCGTGCCGTCGGCCCCCAGCTCGAACCAGCGGTAGCCCGGCGGCATGAGCGTGCCCGCATCGAGATCGAGTGCGAGCCAGCCCGACGGGCAGGTGAAGTGGTGCACGCCGAGGCGCTCGCTGGCGTGCGAGCTGTGCACGTGCCCGCTGCTCACCGCCCGCACCGACCCCGCGGCACCGACGGTCTCGACGAACCATCGGCTGAAGGGAGCCTCGTCGAGGCCGACGAAGCCGGGGTGCGCCACGGCCGGGTGGTGTGTCCAGATCATGGTGGGCCCGTCGGCGTCGGCGGCCAGCGCGTCGACCAGACGCGCCCCGTCGGCGGGGAGCAGTCCGCCGCTGCGCGCGTCATGACGGCGGTCCTCGCGGTCGACGACCGTGCCGTCGGGCCGCACCACCCGCCCGCGCGCGTTGGCGTCGAGGAACAGGAAGCGCCAGCCGTCGACCGTTGCCGCGTCGACCGCCGACAGCGTGCCGCCGGGCAGGTGCGTCGTGAAGGCGGGCTCGGCGTCGTGGTTGCCGGCGAGGCAGAACACGAGGACGCCGAGCGCGCCGAGGCGCTCGCGCAGGTACGCGTACTCGGCCGGGTCGCCGGTGTCGCCGAGGTCTCCGGTGGCCACCACCACGTCGGGCGTGAGGCCGCGGCGGTCGACGTCGTCGAGCACGCGGTCGAGGTTGGCGCGCGGGTCCTGGCCGAACCGCTCGCCATCGGTGGTGATGTGCAGGTCGGAGAGCTGGAGCACGCGCACGGCCATGACCGCACCGTATCCCGGCCGCCCCGACCGGGACGCGGTCCGGACCGCCGTGCCATGATCCGGAGATGACCGAGGCGATCCAGACCCAGGCCGGGGTGGCGTTCCAACGACTCCTCGACACCCTCAGCGAGATCCAGCAGCGCTACCTCTCGGATGAGTTCGGGATCACCGATCCCGACAGCGCGGCCGAGGGCCACCGGCTCCTGATCCACCAGCTCGACACTGCGCTGTCGATGTACTTCGAGCAGGACGCCGCGCACCCCGACTGGCGCCGCATCGTCGGTCCGCACCGCAAGGCGCTCGGCGACAACACCGACGCCATCTACTTCACGGCGCCGTGGAGCTCCGCGTACACGTACCGCGTCACCGGCAACATCGCGGGCGCGGCGTACACGTCGTTCACGGTGGAGGCCGGCGCAACCGACGGCTCCTACGCCACCCAGACCGCAGGCGTGCTCAACGACACCGACTTCGACATCGCCGACGACGGGTCATACGAGGTCTTCTTCGGTGGCGAGCCCCGCGACCGCAACTGGCTGGCGCTCCCCGAGGGCGGAGGGCTCATCACCACCCGCCACTACTTCGAGTGGCCCCAGCCGGCCGCGGCCGACGACACGCTGCTGATCCCGCTCACCATCGAGGTGCTCGAGGAGGTCGGCCCGCCCGACCGGCCGAGCGACGCGTCGATCGCTGCGGGCATCGACCGCATGGCCAACTTCATGCGGGGCCGCACCATCGACCAGCCACCCCGCGGCTCGGTGCCGCTGCCCACCTGGGTGGGCGTCACCCCCAACGAGTTCCCCACCCCCGAGAAGCCCGGTGACCTGGCGTTCGCCGCGTTCGACGCCGCCTACTCCATGGCGCCGTACTTCCTGGCGCCCGACGAGGCGCTGGTGATCACCGGCCGCTGGCCCGAGTGCCGCTTCGCCAACGTGTGCCTGTGGAACCGGTTCCTGCAGACCTACGACTACGTGCACCGCACCGTGGGCCTCAACCGGTCGAACACCGTGCTCGAGACCGACGGCTCGTGGCGGATCGTCCTCGCCCACGAGGACCCCGGCGTGCCCAACTGGCTCGACACCGAGGGTCGTCCCTTCGGTCAGGTGTACTGGCGGTACTTCCTCGCCGAGGGCGACATCGACACGCCGCAGGCCACCGTGGTCAAGCTCGCCGACCTCCGGGATTCCTGACCACGAGGTTCGCTCACGACAGCCGGTACAGCCGGAACTGCGGGTGCTCGACGTCGAGGGTGGCCACGCTCGAGAACCCCGCGTCCTCTGCGTAGCCCCGCAGCACGTCGCCGCGGATGACCGTCCCGGTTCCCACCCCGCCGTCCTGCATGCTCACGGCGAGGCAGTGCAGCGTGCTGAACGAGTGGAGGAACCGCTCCATCTCGTTGGCCGGCACCGTGAAGGCGTCCTCGGTGCGCTCATCGACGACGAGCACCGCGCCATCGCTCCCGGCGAGCTGCTTCATCGTCCGCAGGATGCCCACCGGGTCGGGCACGTCGTGCAGCATCTCGATCGCCATCACGAGGTCGTACTCGCCGCCATCGAGAGGATCGGCCGCGTCGCGCACCTCGAAGCGCACCCGATCGGAGAGCCCCGCAGCCGTCGCCGCGTCGCGCGCGACCGCGATGGAGGCCGCGTCGAGGTCGTACCCGTCGATCTGCACCTCCGGATACGCCGTCGCGATGGTGATCCCGGCGACCCCTTCGCCACACCCGACCTCCGCGATCCGCACCCGAGCGCCCGACTCGAGCTTCGCCTGCACGTCGGGGAGCGCGGGCAGCCACGTCTGCACCAGGTGGTTGACGAACACCGGACGCGTGAACGCGGCCTGGAGGTCGTGGAGATCGAAGAGGCCGAAGGCGGCACCGGTCCCGCGCCGGAACTCCTCGACCATGATGTCGAGCGCCTTGCCCGCCCACGGCACCACGGCCGCGCACGGCTTCATGCACGCCTCGCTGTCGTCGTCGATCAGGACGTGGGCGTGCGCGTCGGGCAGGGTGAACCGCCGGTCGTCGGGCCCCTTCGCGACATCGTCGACCTCGACGACCCCGGCGACGGCCTGCTGCTCGAGCCACTCACGCGCGTACCGCTCGGCGATCCCCGCCGCGGCCGCGAGCTCGCCCGCGGTCGTGGGGCCCGCACCGGCCAGGGCCTCGTACAGGCCGAGGCGCACCCCGAGCTCGACGTTGGCCAGCTCCATCGCCGCGAGGCTCGCCATGAACAGGTTGCCGGCGAACTCCTCGACCTGCGCCTCGTCTTCGGCCGTCAGCTCGATCTTGGGCATGGACCACCTCCGGCGTGCCGTCTCGGCGCCAGTATGGGACAGGCGGGGACGCGACGCCACCCCGCCGGTCAGCGGACGACGTCGGCGACGAGCTCCACCACCGCGGGGTCGTCGGGCTCGCCGACGAACCCGGCGACGCGCTCGCCCGCGTCGAGGTGCGCGCGCACGGCGACCCCGGCGCGCGACGCGTCGGGGTCGGCGACGAGCTCCACCGACGGCTCAGTCCCCGACATGGAGACGGCCGTACTTGCCCTGGAAGAAGAGCAGGGGCGAGCCCTCGTGGGTGACCCCGAGGTCGAGCACCCGGCCGACGACGATGATGTGGTCGCCGCCGTCGTACTCGGCCCAGAACTCGCAGTCGAGGTAGGCGAGGGTGTCGTGCAGCACCGGGGACCCGCCCACCCCGAGGTGCCAGTCGACCTGCGCGAAGCGGTCGACGTCCTTTGTCGCGAAGAGGCGGGACACCTCCTCCTGGTGCGCGCCCAGGATGTTGACCGCGAACTTCCGGGCGGCCTCGATCTTGGGCCAGGTGGACGACGTGCGGGCGACCGCGAACAGCACCAGCGGCGGGTCGAGCGACACCGAGGTGAACGAGTTGGCCGCCAGACCGGCGGGCTCGCCGTCGGCGATGGCGGTGATGATGGTGACGCCGGTCGCGAACTGTCCGAGGGCCTTGCGGAACTCGCCCTGGTCGGGGGTGAAGACGGCGTCGTCGGTGGGTGCCGGTTCCTGACTCATGGCGCCATCATGCCCGCTGGCCGGCCGGACCGCAGGCCCGTGGCTCACACGTGATCGAGGTTGATCCGAAGGCCTTCGTGGGCGGCGATGATGCGAGGCCCGTTCACCTTGTCGGAGACGTCCTGCGCGTGCTGGAGGATCCGGTCGATGTCGTCGTCGGAGTGCGTGGGGCAGTGGTGGAACAGCACCAGGTTCCGGATACCCGACTCCTTGCCCACGTGCACCGCGTACTCGATCGACGAGTGCCCGAAGTGCCGCTTGGCCTCGTACTCGTCGAGGGTGTGCTGCGCGTCGTGGATCAGCACGTCGACGCCGTCGCAGAGCTCGAGCACGCCCGGCGGCACGTAGTCGTCGGGATCGTCGGTGATGCAGCCCGGACCGTGGTCGGAGATGTAGGTGACCGACCGGCCCTCGAGCTCGACCCGGAAGCCGAGCGCGGGATCCGTGTGCCGCACCCAGCGGCTGAGCACCTTCGCGCCGTTGAGTGCGTAGGCGTCGTCGCCGACCTCCTGGAAGCGCACGTCGCCGCCGAGCTGGTCGGGGGTGATCGGGAAGAACGGCGGGCGCATCACCTGCGCGAACACGTCGCCGAGCGGACCTTCGAGCTGCCGGGGTCCGTACACGTTGATGTTCGCGTCGGGCCGGAAGGCCGGCGTGAAGAACGGCATCCCGATGATGTGGTCCCAGTGCAGGTGGGTGAGCAGCACGTTGGCCGTGTACGGCGTGGCCGCGCGGTTGGCCTGCATGTCGGCCACCAGCTTCGCGGTGACCTCGTCGCCGTAGGCGCGCACGCCGGTACCGAGATCGAAGATCACGGGCGCGTGACCCGGGCACTCCAATGCGACCGCGGACGTGGAGCCGCCGTATCGCGAGTACTGATGGCCGTCGCACGGCGTCGAGCCGCGAACGCCGTGGAACGTGAGAACCGGGCCCCCCGCAGTCATGGACGGATACGTTACTCACACCGGAACGTGTTCTCATCCGATGGTGACTGCCGTCACCGGCCCGGTGACGGCGGTCACGCGCTCCCCGGTGCGCGTGACGCAGGATGCGGCTCCGCGAGCGACGCGTCCGATTTATGCAGTATTGGCGCAGGGAGACCGCCGGGTGGACGAGGGGCCGACCGGCGCCATGACCGTCGTGCTGGTGCCCGTGGTCGCACGGTTCGTCGCTGGCGCCGTCGCCGACATGGTCGGTGATCTCGAGGTCAGCCGTCCTCGGCCTCGGGAGCGTGTCAGGCTTCTGGCTTCTGGCAGAGTGCGGAGCCCGAAGGATCGAGGGCTCGGGGGAAGGGGGGTCCACTGCATGGTCGACGAGACGGCAACCGCGCCTCGGCAAGTCCGGTTCATCTGCTTCCTGTGCGGCGCCAGCTGCGGACTGTGCGCAACCGTCGATGGTGACCGGATCACCAAGGTCGTCGCCGACCGCGACCATCCGGCCACGCGTGGCTACAGCTGCACGAAGGGGCGATCGATCCCGGAGGTCCACCACGCCCCGAACCGGCTGGATCGGCCACGCCTCGACGGACGCGACGTCGAATGGCCGGTGCTGCTCGACGACCTCGCGGGCAAGCTGCAATCGCTGAAGGCCGAGCACGGACCCGACAGCATCGCGCGGTTCTTCGGCACGGGCTTCTTCTTCATCAACGAGGCGTTCGGCGCGGCGACGTTCTTCGGCGCGCTCGGCACGCAGCAGCTCTACGGCGCGATGACGCTCGACACCGCCCCGTTCCTCCGAGCCGCGGAGTTGGTGACCGGCTTCGCGCGGAGCACGCCGGTCTGGGCGCCCGACGATCCGGCTTCGACGCTGGCGGTGATCATCGGCCAGAACCCGTCGAACTCCGGCGGCTACAGCGGAACGCCGTCGTCCAACTTCACCCAGCGGGTCCGCGCGTTCCGTCAGCGCGGAGGCGAGATCTGGGCGATCGATCCGCGGGCCACCCGCACCGCCGGGATGGTCGACCGGCACCTCGCACCCCGACCGGGGTCGGACGTGTTCATCTTCGGGTGGCTCGCACGCGAGCTCCTGCGCGACGGGTTCGACGCGCACGAGCTCGAGGTGGCCTGCGACCCCGACGACGTCGAGCACCTGCGCGCCGTGGTCGAGGCCTTCGATCTCGAGCTGGTGACACGCCGGACCGGCCTCGCGGAGCACGACCTGTTGGACCTCCTCGCCGCGATCCGGCGCCACGGCCGGGTGTCGCTCCTCCCGGGCACCGGCGTCTCCTTCTCGCCGACGGCGGTGTTGACCTACTGGCTGATCTGGGCGGTGGGGATCATCACCGGCTCGCTCGACCGCAGCGGTGGGATGCGCTTCCTGCCCGAGAGCACGACGATGATGGACGGGCCTCGTCGGACCGGCCACGCACCGGAATCGGGCGCGTTCGGCCCGGGGCCGGCCAGTCGCCCGGAGCTCAAAGGCGTGTTCGGCGAACGACCCGCCGTCGCCCTGGTCGACGAGATCGAGGCGGGGAACATCCGCGCGCTGATGATCATGGGCGCGAACCCGGTGGCGGCCGCGCCGGATCCGGATCGACTCCTCGCGGCGCTCGCCACGCTTCCGGTGCTCGCCGTCTTCGACATCGTCGAGTGGGAGCTCACGAGGATCGCCACGCACGTCATCCCGTGCACCTGGCTCGCGGAGCGCAACGACATGCGCTTCCTCCCGCAGTACGGCGCCGAACGCACCTACGTCACGCCGGCGATCGTGGCCCCCGGTGCCGATCGTCGCCACGGCTGGCAGGTGCTCTCCGAGCTGGGTGCGCGCATGGGCTTCGACATCTTCGACGTCCTCCCCGGCGTCGATGCCGAGACGGCCACCGACGAGGGCCTGATGCGCGCCATCGGCCGCCTCACGTGCGACGACGCGGACAACGTGTTCGCGGCGGGCACCGACGGCGTCCGGGTCGAGTTCCGCTACGGCTGGTTCCACGAGCAGGTACTGCCGGACGGGCGCTGGAGGCTCGCCCCGCGCGTGCTGACCGACCGCATCCCGGGCGTGCTGGCGAGCGAAGACACCAGTGGGCCGCGACTCGTCAGCGGCCGCACGCTCGCCAGCGTGAACAGCTCGCACTACGCCGTCCCGCTCGACGAAGGACCTCCACCCATCCGGATCAGTGCCGACGTGGCGCGCGAGCGCGCGATCGAGACCGGCGATCGCGTGCGGGTCAGGACCGCACGCGGCGAGGTCGCGGGCGCGGTGCTCGTCGACCCGTCGATGGCACGCGAGACCGTCTGGATCGCGCACGGGTGGCACGAGCAGAACGTCAACCGGCTGACCGACCCGGCCCCGGATCCGCTCACCGGTCAGCCCAGCGTGACCGGCGTGCCCGTGGAGGTCGAGCGCCTGCCCTCGTGAGGTCGGTGCCCGATCGGACGCCGGATCAGACGCCGGATCAGACGCCGGATCAGACGCCGGATCAGATGCCGCGGATGTCGCGGATGTCGCGGCGATGCACGAGCACCGTCCCGGTCGCCGCGGCCATCGCCTACTCGGGTGAGGTGTAGGGCCGTTGCCGCGGCGTCGCGTGGCTGCGTTTGAGCACCATCACCCGGCGCCGGAAGTAGCAGACCTCCTCGCCGCGCTGGTTGAACCCGCGGGTCTCCACCAGCACCACGCCCCGGTCGTCCTTCGACGCCGACTCCCGCTTCTCGAGCACCTTGGTCTCGGCGTAGATGGTGTCGCCGTGGAAGGTGGGCCGCTGGTGCTTGAGCTCCTCGACCTCGAGGTTGGCGATGGCCGACCCGCTCACGTCGGGGACGCTCATCCCCAGCACGACCGAGTAGACGAGGTTGCCCACCACGACGTTCTTCCCGAACTGGGTCTGCGTCTCGGCGAACCACGCGTCCGTGTGGAGCGGGTGGTGGTTCATCGTGATCATGCAGAAGAGGTGGTCGTCGTACTCGGTGATGGTCTTCCCGGGCCAGTGCTTGTAGACGTCACCGACCTCGAAGTCCTCGTAGTAGCGGCCGAAGGGGCGCTCGTGAACCGTCATGACGCCGGAGCCTATTGCCCGGCACCGGTACGTTGGGAAGCCGCATGACCGGACCCCACAGCGTTGCGATGAGCTTCCGCCGGGACACCGACGCCGTGAAGGGTCGGAAGATCGAGCGCGACGTCCTCAAGCGGGTGCTCGGGCTGTGCCGGCCCTACCGGCGTCAGCTCATCGGGTTCCTGGTCACGGTGATCCTGGCCGCGGTGGTCGGGGCCATCCCGCCCCTGATCCTCCGCTCCCTGCTCGACACGGCGGTCCCCGAGGACGACCGGACGATGGTGTTCGCCCTCGCGGGGCTCGCAGTGTTCCTGGCGATCACGTCGTCGGCGTTGTCACTCGTCCAGCGGTGGTACTCGGCCAAGATCGGCGAGGGACTGATCTACGACCTGCGCCTCGGGCTGTTCGACCACGTGCAACGGCTGCCGCTCTCGTTCTTCACCCGCACGCAGACCGGCGCACTGATGTCGCGCCTCAACAACGACGTCATCGGCGCGCAGCAGGCGGTCACCAACACGCTCGGCACCGTGGTGTCGAACGTCATCACCATCGTCGTCACGCTCAGCTTCATGCTCGCCCTCGACTGGCGCCTGACGATCCTCACACTGCTCGTGCTGCCGTTCTTCATCATCCCGGCGCGCCACATCGGCAAGAAGCTGGTCGGCGCGACCCGCGAGTCGATGCAGCTCAACGCGTCGATGAACAACACGGTGGTCGAGCGGTTCAACGTGGCCGGCGCGCTGGTGGTCAAGCTGTTCGGCGACCACGACACCGAGCGTGACAACTTCTCGTCGCGCGCCGGGCGAGTGCGCGACATCGGCATCACGACCGCCATGTACTCGCGCGTGCTGTTCGTCGCGCTCGGCTTCGTCACCGCGGTCGGGACGGCGATCGTCTACCTCGTCGGCGGCAACCTCGTCATCAGCGACGTGATCTCAATCGGCACCATCGCCGCGTTCGTGGTGTACGTCGGGCAGATCTACCAACCGCTCACGCAGCTGACCAACGCCCGGGTCGACGTGATGACCGCCATCGTGTCGTTCGAGCGGGTCTTCGAGGTCCTCGACTTCGACCCACTGATCACCGAGAAGCCCGACGCGATGGAGCTCGATGCGCCCCACGGTCGCATCACGTTCGACCACGTGTGGTTCCGCCACCCGTCTCCGGCCGATTCGTCGATCGCGTCCCTCGAGGAGGGTGTGGTCCTGCCCGACGACGACCCGAGCGCGTGGATCCTGCGCGACGTGAGCTTCGACGTCGAGCCCGGCGAGTTCGTCGCGCTCGTCGGACCGTCGGGCGCGGGCAAGACCACCACCGCACTGCTCGTGCCGCGCATCCACGAGGTGGTGCAGGGGCGCGTGTGCGTCGACGGGCACGACGTGCGCGACCTGACCCTCGACTCGCTGCGGGGCACGGTCGGCATGGTCATGCAGGACCCCCACCTGTTCCACGAGTCGATCCGGTCCAACCTCCGCTTCGCTCGCCCCGACGCGACCGACGACGAGGTCGTCGACGCCTGCCGGCGGGCCCGCATCCACGACCTGATCGAGACGCTCCCCGACGGCTACGACACCATCGTCGGCGAGCGGGGCTACCGCATGTCGGGCGGCGAGAAGCAGCGCCTGGCGATCGCCCGCATGCTGCTGAAGGACCCCGCGATCGTGATCCTCGACGAGGCCACCTCGCACCTCGACGCCGAGTCGGAGCTGGCCATCCAGCGGGCCCTGGCCGACGCCCTCGCGGGCCGGACCGCCCTCGTGATCGCCCACCGCCTGTCGACGATCGTCGCCGCGGACCGCATTCTCGTGCTCGAAGACGGCAGAATCGTGGAGGAAGGGCACCACGACGACCTGCTGGCGGCAGGTGGGCTCTACGCCGACCTCTACCGCACGCAGCTCCACCAGGCGCCCGAGCCCGTCTGACCCCGAGCCCCGCGAAGGGCCTGTACCGCGCGATGCCTCCATGAGCCAGCACCGCCACCGCGGCCACCGGGCCGTCCGCCGCGCCGACCGTCGGCGCCGCCGGATGTGGGTCGGCGTCGCGGCCGGCCTCGGGGTCCTCGTCGTCCTGGTCGGCGGGTTCGCCGCCGCGGCCGTGCTCGCCGGCGACGGCGACGCCGAGGTGGCCACCACGCCGGTCGCCACCCGGGCGCCGTCGACCACCGTCTCGGTCGCCGCCACCACCGTCGCCACCGTGCCCGGCCTCCCCTGCCGGGCCGCCCTGACCGTCGACGCGCCCCTGCGGCTGTGGATCGCGGGCGACTCGATCGCCCACTCCGTCGGCAACGGCCTCGGGAAGAAGGCGGCCAACACAGGGGTGGTCGCGCCGGTGTACGAGTCACGCGTGTCGAGTGGGCTCGGGAGCCCCGGCTTCTTCGACTGGCCCAGGCGGGTGGCGGAGGAGCTGCCCCGCGTGAACCCCGAGGTCGTGGTGTTCGTGATGGGCACCAACGACTGGGGGGTCCCGCAGGCCTCGCCCACCGACGCGTCGGGTCAGCCGGCGTGGAGGGCCGGCTACACGAAGCAGGTGCAGGGCATGGTCGACGCCCTCACCGCCGACGGCCGCACCCTCTACTGGGTCGGGCCGCCCGTGCTGCGCGACACCAAGCAGGAGGCGGGGGTGAAGGAGCTCGTCGAGGTCATCCGCGGCGTGGTCGACGCGCACCCGCAGGCCGAGTTCTTCGACCTCCACGACCTGCTCGACGGTACCGACGGCACCTACACCGCGACGGTCGACGCCGACGGCAAGCGCCTCCAGGTGCGCACCGGCGACGGCGTGCACCTCACCGCCGACGGCGCCGACTTCGTGGGCGACGCGCTGTTCGCCGAGCTCGACGCGCAGTGCCGGCTGAAGGCCCAGGCCGTGGCCGACGCCAAGCAGCAGCTCGTCGAGACCCGGGGGTCCACCTCGGTGGCGCCCGGGTCCACCGCGACGGCGCCTCCCCAGTCCACGACCCCGCCCACCGTCGCAGCGACGGCGCCGCCGACCACGGCGGGCAGCACGCCGTCGACGACGACGGTCCCGACGACGACCCAGCCCACCACGCCGACCGGGGGCACGACCCCGCCCACCACCTGAGTCGCCGCCGTCGCGGCCCACCCGGAGTGCGGGGGCCCGGTGACCCGTCGGTAGGCTCCGCGGATGGCCGACACTCCCGATCTCAGCGCCGCCCGCCAGGCCGTCGACGTCGCCGCCGCGGTGGTCGACACCGGGTGCCGGACGCTCGCCGACCGCAGCGCCGTGGACGGCCGCATCTCGGTCGACCGGCTCGACGAGCACCAGGTGCTCGCGTACGACCTGGCCCACGCCGCGAGCGCGGTGGCCGGCTGCCGGGTCATGCTCGGATACGGAGAGCGGGGTTCGTACGAGGCGATGCTCGCGGCGGGGTACGTCGCCGATGCCATCTTCGACATCAACGCGCGCGTCGCGACGCGCGAGGGGGAGTGGGGTGTCGCGCCCGGTGCCCTCGACGCCGCGCTCCCGTTCGTCGCCGCGCACCGATCCCCTGAGTTCCTGGAGACCGTCGCCGTCGAGGCCGAGGCCCAGGGCACGGGTCCGACCCACCTGTCCGACGACTTCGAGCTGGTGCGCGAGACGTTCCGGCGCTTCGCCGAGGACAAGATCCGTCCCGTCGCGGAGCACGTCCACCGCGAGAACCTCGACGTGCCCGAGGAGGTCATCGCCGGGCTCGCCGAGATCGGCGGCTTCGGGCTGTCGGTCCCCGAGGAGTACGGCGGCTTCGCCGGCGGCGACGAGAACGACTACATCGGCATGGTGGTCGCGACCGAGGAGCTCTCGTGGGGGTCCCTCGGCCTCGGCGGGTCCCTGATCACCCGGCCCGAGATCATCACCCGGGCGATCGTGCGCGGCGGCACCGAGGAGCAGAAGCAGCGCTGGCTGCCCCGCATCGCGGCGGGCGAGCTGATGGTCGGGATCATGGTCACCGAGCCCGACTACGGCTCCGACAGCGCGAACGTCGTGGTCAGCGCCACGCCGACCGAGGGCGGCTATCTCGTCAACGGCGTGAAGACGTGGTGCACCTTCGCCGGCCGCGCCGACGTCGTCATGCTGCTCGCCCGCACCGACCCCGACCGCAGCGCGCGCCACCGCGGCCTGTCGGTCTTCGTGGTCGACAAGGAGCCCGCGCCGGGCCACTCGTTCTCGTTCACCCAGGAGGGCGGCGGCACGATGGTCGGCCGGGCCATCGACACCATCGGCTACCGCGGCATGCACTCCTACGAGGTCGCGTTCGACGGATGGTTCGTTCCCGCGGAGAACCTCATCGGCGAGGACAGCGGCCTCGGGAAGGGCTTCTACCTCCAGATGGAGGGCTTCGAGAACGGCCGGCTCCAGACCGCGGCGCGCGCCGTGGGGCTCATGCAGGCCGCGTTCGAGGCGGGCATGCAGTACGCGAAGGACCGCCGGGTGTTCGGCAAGCCGGTCGCCGACTACCAGCTCAACCGGGCCAAGCTCGCCCGCATGGCCTTCCTCATCCAAGCCGGCCGCCAGTTCGGCTACCACGTGGCCGATCTCATGGGCCGGGGCGAGGGCGCGCTCGAGGCGTCGATGGTGAAGGCCTACGTCTGCCGGGCCGCCGAATGGGTGACCCGCGAGGCCATGCAGCTCCACGGAGGCATGGGCTACGCCGAGGAGTACCCGGTGTCGCGCTACTTCGTCGACGCCCGGGTGCTGTCGATCTTCGAGGGCGCCGACGAGACCCTCTGCCTGCGGGTCATCGCCCGCCGCCTCGCCGAGGACGCGCTCGCCAGGGCGTGATCGGCGCACCGATCCCGGGACCTCCTACGGGCGCTCCCGGAGACCGACGCCGTCGGACGAGACCGGCTCGGCCACGCAGCGGTTGACGAGCTCGCCGACGCCCTCGATCGTGGTGCGGAGCTCCTGGCCGGGGCGCAGGTAGACCGGCGGCACCCGTCCGTGGCCGACCCCCGCGGGCGTGCCGGTGGAGATCAGGTCACCGGGGACCAGCGTGCACACCGTCGACAGGTACCGCACCGTCTCGACGGGGTCGAAGAGCAGATCGGCCGTGCGCCCGTCCTGCACCACCACGCCGTCGACCGTGCAGGCCACCCGCAGGTCGCGCGCGTCGTCGACCTCGTCGGGCGAGACGAGCCAGGGGCCCACGGGCGTGGCGTGCTCCCAGGTCTTGCCCTGGTCCCACTGCTGCGTGCGGTACTGCCAGTCGCGCATGCTCACGTCGTTGACCACGGTGAACCCCGCGATGGCGGCCCGGGCCTCGGCGGCCGAGGCCCGACGCACCGGGCGCCCGATGACGATGCCGAGCTCGGCCTCCCAGTCGACCTTCTCCGACTCGGGCGGCAGCCAGATGTCGTCGCGAGCGCCCACGAGCGAGACCGCGAACTTGGAGAAGACCGTGGGGTGGTCGGGGAGGTCGTGCCCCATCTCGAGGATGTGGGCGCGGTAGTTGAGGCCGAGGCACAGCACCTTGTCGGGGCGGGGGACCACGGGCGCGACCGCGAACTTGGAGAAGACCGTGGGGTGGTCGGGGAGGTCGTGCCCCATCTCGAGGATGTGGGCGCGGTAGTTGAGGCCGAGGCACAGCACCTTGTCGGGGCGGGGGACCACGGGCGCGAAGTCGACCGCCGCGAGGTCGTGGACCGGACCCGGCGCGTGGGTGGCAGCCGGGTCGGCCCCGGACGCGAGCAGCGCCCCCAGGTCGGGGGCGCTCAGCTCGACGACGACGTCGCCCTCGATGCGCGCCGCGCGGGTGCCGGCGGCGGTGCGGATCGTGGCGAGGCGCACCGCGCGACGATCGTCTCGATGCTTCGCTCGCCGAGGCTCGCTCAGGCGTCGGCGCTGCGGGACATGCCCGCCCGCTCACCGCGGCCCACGAACTTGATCGCCATCTTGCGGCTGGCCTCGTCGATCATCTCTTCGCCGAACATCACCGCGCCCCGCCGATCGCCCTCGGTGGTGGCCTTCTCGTAGGCCTCGAGCAGGTCGAACGCGTGGTCGAACTGCTCCTGGGTCGGCGTGTACACCTCGTTGATGACCGTCACCTGGTCGGGGTGCAGCGACCACTTGCCGTCGTAGCCCAGGATGCGGGTGCGCATCGCGTAGTCGCGCAGGCCGTCGAGGTCGCGGATCTTGAGGTACGGCCCGTCGATCACCTGCAGCCCGTTGGCCCGACCGGCCATGAGGATCTTCGAGAACACGTAGTGGAAGTGGTCGCCCGGGTACTCGGGGATCTGCACGCCCCCGGTGAGCACCGGCATCTCGGTGGAGGCGGCGAAGTCGGCCGGGCCGAAGATGATCGTCTCGAGCCGGTCGCTCGCGGCGCAGATCTCCTCGACGTTGATGAGCCCCTGCGCGGTCTCGATCTGGGCCTCGATGCCGACCCGGCTCTTCCGACCCGTCGCCTTCTCGATCTGGGTGAGGAGCAGGTCGAGCGCGACGACCTCGGCGGCCGACTGCACCTTCGGCAGCATGATCTCGTCGAGCCGCTCGCTCGCGTTCTCGACCACGTAGGTGACGTCGCGGTAGGTCCACTCGGTGTCCCATGCGTTGACCCGCACGCACAGCACGGTGTCGCCCCAGTCCTGCTCGTTGATCGCCCGGACGACCTTCTCGCGGGCCGCCTCCTTCTCGAGCGGCGCGACCGAGTCCTCGAGGTCGAGGAACACCTGGTCGGCGCCGAGCCCGGGGGCCTTGCCCAGCATCTTCTCGTTGGACCCCGGCGTGGCGTGGCAGGTACGGCGGGGCAGGTTCTTCGTGCGTTCCGACATGGGGGAAAAGGCTACTTCCGTCGTCGACGCCCCGATCAGCCGGGGCCGGGGCACCGCCACCTCCCCGGGTCGCCCCGCTCGCCCGGTGCCGCGGGATGCCGCCGGACGCCGCGGGGTGCCGCACGCGGGCGGCCCGCGCGGGCGGCCCGATGCTCGCTACGCTCCGACGATGGCACTCGACCTGCCCACGGAGACCCTCCACGAGCTGGCCGACGGCGTGTTCGTCTGGCTGCTGTCCGGGGGCGAGACCGGGGTGGCCAACGCCGGGGTGGTCGTCGACGACGACGGCATCACCGTGGTCGACACGTTGATGGTGCGCTCGCAATGGGCGCCGTTCGCCGCCGCGGTCACCGACCTCGGCCTCCCCGTCCGCCGGTGCATCCTCACGCACGCGCACATCGACCACGTCGGCGGGACGAAGGCGTTCCCGGCCGCCGCGGTCTACGCGACCCCGGCCACCAGCTGGGCGCTCGACCAGCCGATGCCGCTCGACGCGTACAAGTCGTTCATGTCGGCGTTCGCCGACGAGTTCGACGACCTCGCCGAGGTGGGGACCCGCCCCGTGACCCACGAGGTCGACGGTGAGGCCCGGCTCACCCCCCGCATCGAGCTGCTCACGGCGAGCGGCCACACCTCGGGCGACCTGATGGTCCTCGTCGAGGACGCCGACGTGTGCTTCGCCGGCGACCTGTGCTTCTTCGGGGTGACCCCGCTCGCGTTCCAGGGCGACCCGGCCACCTGGGCCGCCACCCTCGACGTGCTCGCCGAGCTGGCGGAGGTCATCGTGCCGGGGCACGGCCCGGTGGGCGGCCCCGCCGAGGTGCGTGACCTGCAGGCCTACCTGCTGGCCTGCGTCGACGCGCAGGGCGACCCGGCCCGCATCGGACCGGGGCCCTGGGACGCGTGGATCGACCGCGCGGAACGGGACCCCATCAACGTCGAACGGGCCGCCCTGCTGGCCGCCGGGCGCGACGAGATGCCGCCCGCGATGCTGCGGGCCATCGGCCTCGACTGAGCCGGCCGGCCCGGCGCGACCCGGCGGTTCGTGGCCGGGCCCGCTGCGTGCAGTACATTCCCCGGCGGTATGTCGAAGAACCCGGATCCGACGATCGCGCTGACCAACCTCGCGGGGACCACCCGCACGTTGGACGACTGGACGACCATGTTCCACATGGTCCTCGTCGTGCTCCCCGACCGACTCGAGGGCGCGCAGTACGTGCCCATCGCCGAGCGGATCTTCGCGGTGTTCGGCGACTCCGACGCGAAGGTCGGCTTCCTCGTGCCGGGCCCCGCGCCCATGGCCGACCGACTGCTCGAGCGCGCACGCGGCCCGGTCAACGTGTTCCTGGATCCCGACCGCGCGCTGATCGCGAGCCTCGGCCTCGAGCACCTCCCCGCGCTCGTGCACCTGCGCCAGAACGCGACGCTCGCGAACGTGGCCGAGGGCTGGGACCCAAAGGAGTGGCAGATGGTCGCGAAGGCGATCGGCAAGGCCATGGCGTGGACCTTCCCCGAGGTGGCCCGCGCCGGCGACCCGCCCGCCACCGCGGGCTGGCCGGCCCTCCTCGCCTGAGCCGACGAGGCGCCCGCGGCGCGCGCCGGCGCACCCCCTCGGAGTCCGGTTCGAGTCTGGCGAACCCGACATACCGGTCAAGGCCCAGGTCACGGCGATGCCGGCCGGCCCGGGCCTGGGTTCAGGTGCCGCTCGCGTTCCCCAGCCCCCCGCGCGCGGGGAGAACGCGCTAGGGTCTCACCGAGCCCGGACGTCGACGACGTACGGGCGTCGTGTTATCCGAACCGGAGTGGCGGAGCTCCCGGAACCCGGAATCGGTGTGCACACGTCCCACCCCGACGCGACTTCTACACGAGACGATGCTGACGACGAATCGCCGTACCCGACGCTCCCGCCGGACGTTCGTCCGGGCCCTCTTCCTCCTCGGTGCACTCGGCGGGGTCGCCGCCGTGGCCCCCACCGTCCCCGCGGGAGCCGCACCGATCGACGACCTCCGGGCGCAGGCGGCCCAGGTCGAGGGTCAGCTGAACGACCTCAGCGTGAAGCTGGGCGCGCTCCACGAGCAGATCATCACTCGCCAGGAGCAGATCGACATCGCGCGGCAGACGATCGCCGACGCGCAGACCGGCATCGCGATGTCGCAGGCGGAGGTCGCCCGGATCCAGGCGCTGATCCGTGAGCGGGCCGCATCGGTGTACCGCAAGTCCGGCGTCGACGGCGTCAACCAGTTCGACACCGACATCCGTGAGCGGGCGTCGCGCCGGAAGTACGCCAACGCGACCAGCCAGCGCGACGACATCCTGCTCGACCAGCTCGACCGTGCCAAGGAAGACCTGGCCTCGAAGCAGAGCGTGGCCGAGAAGCTCAAGGCCGAGGTCCAGAAGCAGCAAGACGCCCTGAAGTCCCAGGAGGCCGAGTTCGCCGCGCAGGAGGCGGAGCTCGACCGGGTCAAGCGCGGCATCGACGGGCAGATCGCCCAGCTCGTGGCCGAGGAGCAGGCCCGTCGTCGGGCGGCCGAGGCCGCCGCAGTGGCTGCCGCCCGGCCCGTGAGCTCGGGCGGCGGTGGCGGGTCGACGTTCGACCCGTCGAAGGTTCCGCCGTCCAGCGGGGCCGCCGGCATCGCCGTGGCCTACGCGCAGGCCCAGCTGGGCAAGGCCTACTGCAACGACGGCAACCGCAAGGGACCCGACTGCTACGACTGCTCCGGCCTGACGCAGCAGGCGTGGGCCGCGGCCGGGGTCTCGATCCCCGGCAGCTCGGGCACCCAGTACGGCGCGTTCCCGCGGGTGCCGATGGACCAGCTCCAGCCCGGCGACCTCGTGTTCTTCCCGAACCCCAACTCGCACGTCGGCATCTACGTGGGGGGTGGGGCGGTGCTGAGCGCGTCGACCCCCGGCGACGTGGTCAAGTACCACTCGCTGGGCCTCTACGCGAGCGCGGTCCGACCCGGCTGAGCCTCTCTCCGACCACCCGTACCATCGGGCCCATGACCGCCATCGAGGAACCGGTTCGGCTGACGCGCTTCTCGCACGGCGCGGGGTGCGCGTGCAAGCTCTCGCCGGCCGACCTCCGCACCGTCCTCGGGCTGGTCAACGGCCTGGGTGACGCGCCCACCGATCCCGACCTGCTCGTCGGCCTCGACACGTCCGACGACGCCGCGGTCTACCGCCTGCGCGACGACCTCGCCGTCGTGGTCACGACCGACTTCTTCACTCCGATCGTCGACGACCCCTACGACTGGGGCCGCATCGCGGCGACCAACGCGCTCTCCGACGTCTACGCCATGGGGGGCACGCCGCTCCTCGCGCTCAACCTCGTCGCGTGGCCGCGCGAGGGCCTCCCGTTCTCGCTGCTGGCCCGGGTGCTCGACGGCGGGGCCGACGTGCTCCGCCGGGCGGGCGCGCTCGTGGCCGGGGGGCACTCGATCGACGACGCCGAGCCGAAGTACGGCCTCGCCGTGGTGGGGACCGTGCACCCCGATGCCGTGCTCACCAACGCCGGTGCCCGCGCGGGCGACGTGCTGGTGCTCACCAAGCCGATCGGCCTCGGGGTGATCTCCACCGCGCTCAAGCGCGACGCCGCCACCGACGCGCTGGTGGCCCGCGCGATCGAGGTGATGACCGCGCTCAACGCCGGCGCGCGCGACGCCGCGGTCGAGGTGGGTCCAGCGGTGCACGGAGCCACCGACGTGACCGGGTTCGGGCTGCTCGGCCACCTCCGGGAGCTGTGCGCGGGTTCGGGGCTGCACGCGGTGATCGATGCCGCCGCCGTCCCGGTGATCGACGGCGTGCGCGACCTCCTGGCTGCGGGGATGATCGCCGGCGGCACCCAGCGCAACCACGCGTTCGTGTCCGACTCGGTCGACTTCGGCGCGCTGCCCGAGACCGAGCAGCTGCTGCTCGCCGACGCCCAGACGTCGGGAGGGCTGCTCCTCGCGGTCGCCCCCGAATCGGCCGACGCCCTCGTGGCCGCCTGCCGGGCACACGGCACGCTCGCCGCCCGCGTCGTCGGTCACCTCACCGACACCGCCCCACCCGGCACCATCTCGATCATCTGACGCAGCGAGCGTTCCCAGCGAGCGAACGGTGTCACTCACCGACGCTCCACCCGCTCAAGCCGTAGTGAGCGAGCGAAACATCACGAGCGAGCGGTGTCACTCACCGACGCTCCACCCGTGAACCCCGTAGTGAGCGAGCGAGAATTAGGGAATGACGAGCATCCCCAGCTCGGCCTCGATCTGCTGGCGGGGCTTGGCGCCCAGGGCGAAGCGCTCCATGCGACCGTTGCGGAACAGGCCGATCATCGGGATCGACTGCACCTGGAAGGCCTGGGCGAGCTGGGGCTCGTCGTCGATGTTGACCTTCACGAACCGGTAGGCGCCCTGGCGCATCGCCGCCATCTGCTCGATCACGGGCGACACCTGCCGGCACGGCCCGCACCACGGCGCCCAGAAGTCGACGATGACCGGCACGTCGCTGGTGAGCACCTCGGCCTCGAACTCCGCGGTGGTGACCGAGCGCACGAGCGGCTCGGGCGGGGCTTCGGGCATCGGCGCGCTCGGGCGCTCCCCGGCGCGCACGGCGCCGAGCCAGTCGTGGGCCGACTGGAGGCTCTCCAGCGCGACGGAGTGGCCCATCGGGTACTCCTCGTACACGGTCGGGACCCCGTGGTCGACGAGCGTCTGCGCGAGCACGCGCCCCCCGTGCTCCACCGGGATGAGGGGGTCGTCGGTGCCGTGCTGCACCAGGATCGGGATGTCGGTGGCGGCGGCCCAGTCGAGGTCGACCCCCTCGACGTCGGGCAGGTAGGTGCTCATGGCCAGCACCCCCGCGGGATGGGCCTTTTCCGACGCGCGGAGCCCGAGCGCCACCGCGAGGCCGCCGCCCTGCGAGAACCCGCCGACGACGGCGTCGGCGCGGGCGAGGCCGTGCTCGGTGCACGCGGTGTCGAGCAGGTCGTCGAGCGCCTCGAGTGACTCGACGAAGGTGGTGCTCACCGTGTGCCCGGCGCCGGCGAGCCCGATGTCGTGCCACGAGTAGCCGGGCGGCGCGGCCACCGGGCCGCGAGGAAGCACGGTGACGAAGCGGCCCTCGGGGTCGAGGTAGGGCAGCAGCCCGGCGAGGTCCTGCTCGTCGGCGCCGTAGCCGTGCACGAGCAGCAACAGCCGATCGGCCGTCGGCGGGGCCACGACGTGGGTGTTGAGGGACACGGTCCACCTCTGGGGTCTCGAACTCGCTCCGGAACCGAGATGATGCCAGGCTCGACCCATGCAACCGGCCGGGCCCGACCTCTCCGACGGCGTCGTGCGCCTGCGGGTCCCCGACCGCACCGATGTGGAGTCGATCTTCGACGCGTGCCAGGACCCCGCGATCATCTCCTTCACCCGGGTGCCGTTCCCCTACACGCGCCTGCACGCCCAGGCGTTCGTCCGCAACGCCCAGCACGAGCTGCGCTCCGGCAGTGGCGTGCACCTGGTCGCGGCCGACGCCCGGACCGACCTCTTCCTGGGCGTGTGCGGTCTGGTCCTCGACCACCCCCGCCGGTCGGGGGAGGTGGGGTACTGGGTGACTCCGGCGGTGCGGGGGCGCCAGGTGGCCCGGCGGTCGGTTCGCCTGCTGGTGGACTGGGCCTTCGGGCAGTTCGGCCTCCAGCGGGTGCAGCTGATGGCCGACGAGCGCAACCTCGCGTCGCAGCGGGTCGCCGAGGCGTGCGGCTTCCACCGGGAGGGCCTGCTGCGCTCCTACGAGGACCGGCTCGGCCACCGGATCGACTACGTCATGTTCTCGGTGCTCCCTGGAGAGCTCGCGTAGGCCAGACTGCACGCCGCACGCACGCGTCAGGTCGGAGGGGAACATGCGACTCGGGATCAGCTTCGGGTACCAGGACTGGGGCGCGGGTCTCCCCAATGCCATCGCGATGGCCCAGGAGGCCGATCGCCTCGGCTACGAGTCGGGGTGGGTCGCCGAGGCGTACGGCACCGACGCGATCACCCCGATCACGTGGATGCTCGCCCACACGGAGCGCCTCAAGATGGGCACGGCGATCGCGCAGATGCCGGCCCGGGCGCCGGCCATGACGGCCATGACTGCGGCGACGCTCGACATGATGAGCGGTGGCCGGTTCCTGCTCGGCATCGGTGCGTCGGGACCGCAGGTGTCGGAGGGCTGGTACGGCGAGGTCTACGGCAAGCCGCTCGGGCGCACCCGCGAGTACGTCGAGATCATGCGGAAGGTGTGGGCGCGCGAGGCACCGCTCGAGCACCACGGCGCCCACTACGACATCCCCTTCACAGGTCCGGGCGCCAGCGGCCTCGGCAAGCCGCTCAAGATCATCGTGCACCCCCGCACCGCCGACATCCCCGTCTACATCGCCTCGATCGGCCCGAAGAACGTCGAGCTCACCGCCGAGATCGCCGACGGCTGGCTGCCGATCTTCTTCAGCCCGACGAAGGGGGAGGCGGTGTGGGGCGACGCGCTCGCCACCGGCTTCGCCAAGGCAGGCGGCGGCAAGGGCCTGGCCGACCTCGACGTCGCCGCCACCGTGGCGGTGCTGGTGGGCGATGACGTGCCGGCCCTCCGCGACAAGGCCAAGCCGATGATCGCCCTCTACGTGGGCGGCATGGGCGCCAGGGGCAAGAACTTCTACAACGACCTCGCCTGCCGGTACGGCTACGAGGCGGTCGCCGCCGAGATCCAGGACCTCTACCTCAGCGGCAAGAAGGCGGAGGCGACGGCGCTGGTCCCCGACGAGCTGGTCGACGACGTGTCGCTCATCGGCCCGAAGGAGCGGATCGCCGACCGGCTGGAGGTGTGGAAGGAGTCGGCGGTCTCGACCCTGGTGGTGACGGCCACCCAGCCCGCGGCGCTGCGCGTCATGGCCGAGCTCGTTCTCTGAGGTCCGGCGCGCTCAGAAGAGGAAGTTCAGCTCCTCGACCACGCGGCGGCCGATCGCCTCGTCGCCCACCAGCGTCAGCGACCCCCCGGCCAGCACGGCGGCGGGGTCGGCGCGACCACAGGCGACCCGCGCGTAGACGGCGCCCGGGAGCGTGAGGGTGACGGTGGGGTCCTCGGGCACGCCGTCGAGGACGCGGGCCCGGCCGTCGGCCACGGCGACGACGACGGTGCGGGCGAGGGGCTCGGTGCACTCGATCACGACGACGGTCCCGTCGGGCGCGGCGACCTTCTTCCCCACGACGTAGCCGACCGTCCCGACGATGCGGTCCATCGCCGCCTCTGCCGCCGGGCCGCCGAGCCCGCCCGGACGGTCCAGGGCCTCGCGGATGTCCTGCTCGTGGACCCAGGAGTCGAAGATCCGGAACGGCAGCAGGTCCCGCACGGTGCCGGGCCCCATCGGGGTCCACGACTCGGCGCCGAAGCCCTCCGGGGCGAGGGCACGCAGCTCGGCGAGCCGGCGACCGGTCACGTCGACGAACTCGGCCAGTGCCGCGGCGCCGGTCCAGGTCCGACGCTCGTCGACGAACGACTCGTTGCGCCGCCCGGAGTCGTTCTTCACGTGGGCGAGGCCCTCCGGGGCCTCGTGCTCGGAGCGGGGCAGGCCCAGGCTCATCGCCTCGATGTCGGTGAGGTGGGTGAGGTTGTCCTGCACCGACCAGCCGGGCACCGCGGTCGGGCGCTTCCACTCCTCCTCGGTGAGGTCGGCGCAGAGGGCTGCGAGGCGGTCCCACACCTCGGACAGCTGGTCGACGAGCGCGCGGTCGGCAGCGGGAGTGGTCATCGGGGCGTTGGACCTCCTCGGTCGCGGATCTCCCCGACTGCGTGATCGGGCAGCTTCTCGATCACGACGTCGGCGAGCTCCATGCTCGGAGCAATGAACTCGGTCAGGTTCGGCAAGTTGATCATGCGGTACACCGCGAGGGCGGCGTCGATCAGCCCGTCGCGTTCCATGCCGGCGAAGCGGGTGTAGAACGAGCCGGGCGTCGCAACGGCCACGAGGTGCAGGAAACGCTCGACGTACCAGGTCTCGATCACCGGGAGCGGCGCGTCGACGTACACGCCGAGATCGACGAGCCCCGTCGTGGCGTAGAGGGCGTTGAGACCTTCGAGGACCACCACGTCGAGCGGCGGGATCGGTCGACGCTCGTCGGGGAGGATGTCGTAGGTCTCGTGCGAGTAGATCGGCACCGCGATGTCGTGGCTGCGGTGAACGGTGTCGCGCACGGCGACCAGGAAGTCGCGCAGGGCGTCGACGTCGTAGCTCTCCGGGAACCCCTTGCGCGCGATGAGGCCGCGGGCATCGAGCTCGGCGAACGGGAGCAGGAAGCCGTCGGTGCTCACGACCTCGGCCGACGCTCCGGTGGCGCGCAGCGCGGCCGCGAGGTCGTCGGCCAGACGGGACTTGCCCACCGCGACCGGGCCGGCGACCGCGACCACCGCGGTCGCGTGGATCCGCAGACGGGGCTCCACCCGTGCGACGAGCTGGGCGGCGACGCCGGTCACCGGCGACTCACCTCCGGTTCGCCATGTGCCGGGTCAGGTCGCCCTCGAGGTCCGGACGGACCATGCGCTCCTCGAGCCACCACGCGCCGTCGGCCCGCACGAAGCGGTCGTGGTAGCGCCCGCTCAGCACCGGACGCAGCGGGAGGTCGTCGGCCTGCTGGAACACGGTGAAGTGGCTGCGCGCGGTGGCGACGCCGGCGGCGGCGGCGACCGTCACGATCACCGTGCCGAGCACGTGCTTGGTGCGGGGGGTGCCGTCGTCGTAGCGGATGACCGGGTCGTACATGCGGCGCACGGCGTCGGGGCCGACGAGGTCAGTGCCCGCCGGGGACCGGAACGCCCCACGGGCGAACAGCGCGGCGACCCCGTCGAAGTCGCCGGCGTCGAGCCGCTCGCAGTACGCGAGCACGAGACCGCGAATCGCCTGCTCGTCGGGGTGCACGACCCCATCATGGCGCGCCGGTCGGGCTCCGGCACACCGTCCGCCTATCGTGCGGCCGTGCGCTACCGGGCCGTGATCTTCGACCTCGGCGGAGTGGTCTTCCCCTCCCCCTTCGACGCCTTCCGCGCGTACGAGCGTGCCCAGGGCCTCCCCCACCGCTTCATCAGCGAGGTGGTGGTCGGCACCGGCGACCAGGGCGCATGGTCACGGTTCGAGCGGGGCGAGCTCGACCCGGGCGCGTTCGCCGTCGCGTTCGAGGCCGAGTGCGCGGCGGCCGGCGGACGGGTGGTCGTCGACGACCTCTTCACGGCGATGCGACGCGACCACGACGGCGGACCTCGCCGGGAGATGGTGACGGCGATCCACCGCCTCCGGGCCCACGGGCTCCGCACCGCCGCGCTCACCAACAACTGGGTGGATGCCGACGGCGAGACCCAGGTGAGCGGCGCCACGCCGACCGCGCGACGGCTCGACGGCCTCTTCGACACGATCGTGGAGTCCGCGCGTGAGGGGCTGCGCAAGCCCGACCCGCGGATCTACGAGCTCGTGTGCGCACGCCTCGACGTCGCACCCGACGCTTCGGTGTTCCTCGACGACCTCGGCGCGAACCTCAAGCCCGCGCGTGCGATGGGCATGGCGACGATCAAGGTCGACGACCCGCACGACGCGCTGCGCGAGCTGGCGGCGGTCGTCGGCGTCGCGCTCCACACGACGTAGAGGGCCGGGTGGGTCAACCGCCGCCCAGCACGGGCTGGGGGTTGGTGTGCACGAGGTAGGACCCGTAGCCGCGGTTGGGCCAGGTGAGGCCCAGCCGCAACGCCAGGTCGGGGCTCATCGCGTCGAGCACTTCCGGAGGGATCACCTGCCACCAGTTGGCCTGGAGCCGCAGGAATGCCCGCGCGTACAGCGCGAACAACATGACCCGCTCCCGGTCGGTGCTGGTGTTGGCGCCCGACGTGTGCCACGTGCGGCCGTGCATCACGATCACCGAGCCGGCCGGGGCGGCGTACGACACCATGCCGGCCTTGGGGTCGGCGGGCACCTCGGAGAAGCGGGTGAAGCGGTGGCTCCCGGGCAGGTAGCGGGTGGCGCCGTTCTCTTCGTCGACGTCGTCGAGGCACCAGATCACGTTGAGGCACCAGAGCTCACTCCACGGCTCGGGGTGCAGCGTGGACTGGTCGCAGTGTGCGTTCATCGACTGGCTGCCGGGCAGCGCGTTGTTGCCCGAGAAGTTGGAGAAGAGCCAGTCGTCGGAGAGCAGCGCCTCGACGTAGGGCACGACCCCGGGATGCATCGCGAGCTCCCCGAACACCGGGTCGTAGGCGAGGAGGTCGGGCATGCGCACGTTGCGCCCACCCGGGTCGAGCGCCTCCATCACCACCGGGTAGCCCGCCGCCGCGGCCTGCTCCGACGCGCGGACCGCTGCCGCACGCGCCCGCTGCACCCCGGTGGCGTCGAGCACGCCGGGGAGGATGCAGAAGCCGTCCTCGTGGACCTGCGCCACCAGCGCCGCGTCGGCGTTCACCGCCGTCATCCTCCCGATCCCGCCGTACGGCCGGGCCGCAGGAACCGACCGGCCCGTGCGCCGGTCGGTGCGCCGTCACGCGTGGTCACGGTGCCGTTCACCACCGACGCCGTGATGCCCGTGGCCTCGGTCACGAGCCGGCGGCCCCCCGCCGGCTGGTCGTCGAGGAAGCGCACGCCCACGGTGCCCACCCGGTCGGGGTCGAACAGCACCAGGTCGGCCGCGGTCCCCACGGCGACCCGACCCCGGTCGGACAGCCCGAACAGGTCGGCCTGGTCGGCAGTGAGCTTGCGCACTGCCTGCTCGAGCGTGAGCACACCGCGTTCGCGCACCCAGTGCTGGAGCGTCCACACCGCGTAGCACGAGTCGGTGTTGGACAGGACGTGCGCGCCGGCGTCGGACGCCCCGATCATCGAGGCCGGGTGCCCGACCATGCGGCCCACCTGCTCGTCGTCGCCATTGGCCATCTCCGCCGCGACCTGGGTCTCGAAGTCGTCGGCCACCGCGAGGTCGACGAGCACGTCGGTGGGGGCGCCGCCGAGGCGGGCGGCGATCTCGTCGATCGTGAGCCCGAGGAGGTCGGGCCGGGTGACGGACCAGCGCAGCCGCACGTGGTCCCACCGACCCGACCAGACCATGTTGCCCTGCACCCGGGCGCCCTCACCGGCGAGGCGGGCCCGGCGCTCCGGGTCGGCCGCGAGGGCACGCACCCCGTCGGCGCCGCCGCGCCTCACGGCGTCGCCGAGGGTGGGGAGCAGGCGGACCACGAGGCCCATGGTGTCGAGCCGGGTCCACAGCTCGAAGATGCGGGTGGAGATCTGCGGGACCACGGTCACCCCGGGACGCGAGCGCGCCGCCATGAGATCGATCATGTCGACGCCGATGCCCAGGTCGGACCAGCGGTCGAACACCGGCCCGATGACCACCGGGCGCCCGCTCGCCTCCGCCAGGCGCAGGTGCCAGTCGACGTCGGCCTCCCGCTCGGGCCGGTCCTGGTTGAGCGAGGGCGGCACCATCGCGAACACCCCCGGACCCGCGGCGTCGCGCAGGGTCGCCGCGATGGCCAGCAGCTCGCCCGGGGCGCACACCTGGCCCGGGAGGGCCTCGAAGCCCGGCCCGAAGTTGCCGATGCACTGGTCGGTCGAGAAGCCGACCGCACCGAGGGCGAGGCCCTCGCGCACGAGCGCGACCATGCGCGCGACCTCGTCGGTGGTCGCCTCGCGCTCGTGGGCGGGCCCCGGGCCCATCACGGCCGTCCGCACCGGCACGTGCCCGACGAAGGTCGCGTGGTTCAGCGCGACGGGGAGTTCGGCGAGCCGATCGAAGTACTCGGTCTGGGTCGACCAGTCGAACGGCACGGCCGTGTCGAACGCGGCGCGGGGGATCTGCTCGACGAAGCTCATCACGTCGACCACGTAGTCGCGCGCGGCGGTGGTCGCGACCGGCGCCAGCGTGTAGCCGCAGTTGCCCGTCACCACCGTCGTGACCCCGTAGGTCGCCGACGGGGTGACATCGGGATCCCAGAACAGGTTGGCGTCGAGATGGGTGTGCGGGTCGATGAATCCCGGTGCGAGCACCTGCCCGCGTCCGTCGAGCTCGTCGGCGCCGCGCCCGACGACGTCGCCGACCTGGGTGATGCGGCCGTCGGTGACGGCGACGTCGGCATCGCGCCCCGGTGCCCCGGTGCCGTCGACCACGAGCGCGCCGCGCACGACCAGGTCATGGGTGGGTGCAGTCATCAGGCTCATCTTCCCGCGGGCGGCCGCACGGAGGAAAGCCGCGGGTCACACCCCGACGGGCTCCCGGGGACTCGGCGGCGACGCGTCCCGACGCCGCCGCGGCGGTCCGGCGACCGCGAGCGCCTCGGCCCAGGCCGCCTCGGCGCGAGCCATCGCGTCGGGATCGAGCGCCCGCGGCCCGTAGGCGGCGGCGTCGAGCGCGGCCGCCACCGTGGCCAGTGGCTCGGGCGCGGGGACCGGTCCGGCGGCGAGGGCCAGGAGGTAGGACGTCGGCGTCTCCGCCCGCGCCCGGGGTCGCCCCCGGTCGCGGCCCTCGCGCTCGATGCGGCGGAGCATGTCGGTCGACCAGGCGGGCGCGACCCGTCGACGCCGCCGACGGACGAGCCACCACCCGATCGCGCCCAGCACCAGCACCCCGACGACGACGATCGGGACGAGCAGGCGCCGCAGCGCACGGAGGAGGCGTGCCGTCCACGACCCGTCGTACTCGCCGGCGAGCGGCACGTCGGCCGTGGGATCGAACGCCTGCCAGCCCACCCCCGGGAACCAGACCTCCACCCACGCGTGCGCGTCCCGTTCGCGCACGGTGAACGTGCGCCCGAGGAGCGACGGCTCCCCCGGCACGAAGCCGACGCCGAGGCGGACGGGCACGCCGAGCGAGTCGAGCATCGCCGCCGTGCTGGTCGCGATCTGCACGCAGAACCCCTTGCGGTCGACGAAGAGGTGCTGCTCGACCGCGTCGGCGTCGCGCGGAAGCGGCGGGATGTCGGTGGTGTATTCGGTGCGCGCCGCCATCCACCGCTCGATGGCCCGCACCGCGTCGTAGGTGGTCGGCGCGTCGGCGGTGACGCGACGGGCGAGGCGGGCGACCCGCTCGGAGACCGGGCCCTGCATCCGGGTCCGGGGCTCGGGGCCCCCGCTCGTGCGCGGGTCGTGGTCGCGCAGGATGTCGGGCGTCACCTGGGCCCGCAGGCTCGTGACCGTGTACTCCGAGCCCCGACCGAGGGGGCGCAGCAGCTCCACCGACCCGTCGGGCCCGTAGGTGTAGGTGCGCGGCGGCAGTCCGACCACGAGCGGCCGGTACGCGGCGAACACCTCACCGATCGCCGGGGCCTCCACCCGGAACCGCTGCTCGAACGGCTCGAGCGGCACGTCGCTGCCGGTCTCGACACCCGTGGGCCGGTACCGCACGGCGCCGACCGTGACCACCGGAGCCGACTCCGAGCGCGACCACTCGCGGCCGTCCCACACGTCGAACGACTGGCCCCGCCAGAAGTCGGGCGCGTCGGCCTCCACCCGCAGGACCACCGCGTCACCCAGCTCGCCGCGCGACGCGGTGTCGAGCGTCTGCTGGAAGCCGAGGTAGGGCGCCAGCTCCCCGTTGCCCTCGGAGCCCTGGGGTGGCTCCACGCGCGACGAGCCCGGGTCGATCTGGGATCCCCCCGAGGTCGTCTCGTCGCCGAGCTTCACGTCGGGCCCGAGCGCGAACCCGGTCAACGCGAGGAGGGCGAGGAGGATGGCGGGGAGCACGACCGCGCCCGGCCGCGCGACGACCCGGGCGGTGCGGTCGTCATCGCCGAGGGGACGCAGGCCGAGCAGGTCGGCACGCGCGGCGCACACCGCCGCGACGATCAGGGCGACGAGCGCGACCCGGATCCAGCGCCCGTCCACCGGACGATTTCCCAGGGCATCGGCGACCACGAGGAGGACGGCCACGACCGCGAGCCCGACCCGGATCGGGGGATGGCGCCAGCCGAGGCAGCCCACCGCCACGAAGCCGGCGACCAGGATGCGGGTGGGCTGCGGGTCGAAGGTGGCGGCGAGCCCCGCGGTGATCGCCACGACGAGCGCGATCGTCTGAGCGCCGTCGAGGAGCGCGCGCCGGCCCGTAGACGGCGTCATCGCCACTCGACCCCGCCCGGCGACACCACCAGCACCCGACCGTGGTCCGGCAGCGGGACCGGTCCGTAGTCGGCGACGGCCGTGCACCGGTGCAGCCCCGCGGCGTCGACCGCCACGCCCGGCCCGCCGAACCCGGCGTCGACGAGACCCGCCGGCCAGCAGGCGAGGACCTCGAGCCGGTATCCGGACCGCAGCGCCTCCCGGCCGATCCCGGCCGCCACCGCGACCGTCTGCTCCCCGGCGGCGCCGGGAACCTCGCCCAGGTCGATCGCCAGCCGCAGCCGGGGCGCGGCGTCGTGCTCGTACTCCCGGGTCACGAGCCGCCCGGCGCGGGCGGTGACCGGCCACGCGATGCGCCGCCACGGGTCGCCGGGCCGGTGCTCGCGCACCCCGGCGGGCACGGCGTCGCCCAGGTCGGGCGGTCCCGACTCGTCGCCGTGGCCGGCGCCCAGGCGGAGCTCGGCCGGCGGCGCGACCGGTCGGGGGGCGATCCACAGGGGCCGGATGGGCAGCGAGGAGGAGTGCGAGAAGCCGACGAGGCCGAGCGGACCGTGCCCGCGCAGCTGCACGGTGACCAGGCGGGCCACCCCGCGGAAGTTTGCCGTGCCGGGGAGGCGACCCACGCCGTCGCCCACCGCCACCACCCACGGCGCGCCGGGCGACGACGTCATCCCGACCGTGATGCCGCGGCCGGCACCGGTGACCTCGACGTCGAGGGCGATCTCGTCACCCACGAAGGCCGAGGTGGGCTGGTCGACGATCCGCACCGACGCCCGTCGTGTGCGCACCACCGCCCAGACGACGTCGGCCGCGACGATGAGGAGCATCGCGAGGCGCAGGCCCCGGGCGAGCAGGACGTCGTCGGCCCGGGCGAGCAGGAACCAGCCGACCACCGCCAGCAGGAGCAGCGGGTGGGGGTGCAGGCGGGACGACGGGCGGGGCCCGGGCACGGGTGCCGCCTACGCCACCGGGACCGAGACCGACGTGAGCAGCCGCTCGACCGCGGCACGACCCGCCGCGGTCGACGCCAGGCCGCCCGCGTCGTCGACACGGTGGGCGAGGACTGCGACGGCGACCGCCTGCACGTCGTCGGGGGTGACGAAGTCCCGCCCTGCGACCGCGGCATGGCCCTTCGCCACCCCGAGGAGCATCTGGACCGCTCGGGTGCTGATGCCGCGCGGGATCGCGGCGTCGGTCCGGGCGGCCGCGGCCAGGTCGAGCACGTAGTCCTCGACCCCGCGCGCCACGTGCAGGCGCGCCACCTCGGACCGGGCCCGCGCGATGCCCTCGGGAGTGCCGACGGGCACCAGGCTGTCGAGCCCGCCGAGTCCGCCCTCCCCGCGCAGGAGCCGCCGCTCGCTCTCGCGGTCGGACGCGCCGAGGTGCACGCGCACGGCGAAGCGGTCGTACTCGCCGGCGACCAGCGGGAACGTGCCGCCCTCGCCGTGGGGGTTCTGGGTCGCGAGCACGAAGAACGGGTCGGGAAGCGGCCGGGTCACGCCGTCGACCGTGACCTGACGCTCGGCCATCGCCTCGAGCAGCGCGGCCTGGGCCCGGGGCGTGGCCCGGTTGATCTCGTCGACGAGCAGCACGTTGTGCATCACCGGCCCGGCCCGGAACTCCCACTCACGGCGCTCCGGGTCGAAGATCGTCACGCCGGTGACGTCGGACGGCAGGAGGTCGGCGGTGCCCTGGACCCGGCCGACAGTGCCACCGATCGAACGGGCGAGCGCCTTGGCGAGCAGCGTCTTGCCGGTGCCCGGCGCGTCCTCGATGAGCACGTGGCCGCCCGCGAGGAGCGCCGCGACGACGATGCGGACCACATCGCCCTTGCCGAGGACCGCCCGCTCGACGTTGTCGATCAGCGCCCGGGCGACCGCCGCCGCACTGCCCTGCTCCATCCCGGCATAGTGGCAGGTCGCCGACGGGGTCCGGACCGCGACGGCACGAACGGTCGAGGCGCCCGTCGACGGGCGCCTCTAGGCTCCGTGCGGCATGTCGGTCTGGGAGGCGGTCGCGATCCTCGGGGTCGGCCTCCTCGCGGGGATGGTGAACACCATCGTGGGCTCCGGCTCGCTCATCACCTTCCCCACGCTGCTGGCGTTCGGGTACTCGCCGGTCACCGCCAACGTGAGCAACACCGTGGGCCTCGTGTTCGGCTCGCTGAGCGGCGCCGTGGGCTACCGGCGGGAGCTGCGGGGCCAACGGCGCCGGCTCCTGCTCCTCGGGTCGGCTTCGCTCATCGGCGGGATCACCGGCAGCATCCTCCTGCTCACGCTGCCGTCGTCGGTGTTCGACGCCGTGGTCCCCGTGCTGATCCTCTTCGCGGTCGCGCTGGTGATCGTGCAGCCCCGGCTCAGCGCCTGGGTCGCCGGCCGCCGGGAGGCGCACGTGGAGCACGGGGGGCCGGTGCTGTGGGTCGGCATCCTGCTCACGGGCGTGTACGGCGGCTACTTCGGAGCTGCCCAGGGCGTGATCCTGCTGTCGCTCCTCGGGATCTTCATCATCGACTCGCTCCAGCGACTCAACGGCGTGAAGAACGTGCTCGCCCTCATCGCCAACGGCGTGGCCGCGCTGATCTTCGTGTTCTCGGCCGACGTGGTATGGGAGGTGTCCGCGCTCATCGCGATCGGCTCGATCGTCGGTGCCCAGGCCGGCGCGCACGTGGGCCGTCGCCTCCCGGGCCCATGGCTGCGCGGCGCCGTCGTCGTCGTCGGTGTCATCGCCGCCGTCCGGCTCCTGGTGGGCTGAGAAGCACGACGCACCTGCGGGCGGATCCGCGCGGCCTGGCGGCCCTCACGGCCGTCGAGGCGGAAGACGCGCAGGTCGCGGACCGGTCAGAGATCGCGAGGCCGATCGGCGACCACACCCCGCCGGTAGAGGTCGTCGATCGCGTCGGCGGTGACGCCGAGCTCGCCGAGGACCTCGCGCGTGTGCTGCCCGAAGGTCGGCGCGGGGCGCGTGATCCACTTGCTCACACCGGGTGCCCGATACGGCTGGCCCGGGACCTCGATGCGTCCGAGGACGGGATGGTCCACCGGCTCGAACAGACCACGCGCCCGGTACTGCGGGTGATGGCGAATCAGTCGCGGGTCGCGGCACCAGCCGGCCGGCACGCCGAGCGCGCACAGCTCGTCGGCGGCCGTCGAGGCGTCACGGGTCGCAACCCACGCTCCGATGATCGTGTCCAGCGAGTCGTGGTGCTCGACCCGTCCGTCGTGGGAGGTGAACCGGGGGTCGCGAGCGAGCGCCGGATCCCCCACACGCGCGGCGAGCGCCTGCCACTGCGCGTCGGTCGTCACGCTCACGGTGAGCCACTCGCCTTCTGCCGCAGTGCGGTAGACGCCCTGCGGCGCAGCGTGGGCGGCCCGGTTGCCCGCGCGGCCCATCGTGGTGCCGTACGCGCGGTGCTCGAGCATCGGCTGGGCCGCGACGTGCAGCGCGGCTTCGAGCATCACCGACTCCACCGCCACCGGCGCACCCGTGCGTGCACGCTGCGCGAGGCCCACCAACGCAGCCCAGGCGCCGGTCGCACCCCCCACCGGGTCGGGCAGCCCGCCCTTCGAGACCGGCATGCCGTCGGCGAAGCCCGTGATCGACGACATCGTGGACATCGGCTCGATCGTCTGGGCGAAGGCCGGGCGGTCGCGCCACGGGCCGTCGAGGCCGAACGCCGGCATCCGGAGGTAGACGATGTCGGGATTCCGGGCGAGCACGGCGTCGTGGGTGAGTCCCCAGGCCTCGGCCACCCTCGGCGCGAAGTTCTCGACGAGCACATCGGCCTGCTCGATCAGGCGCCACAGGAGGCCAAGGCCCTCGTCGGTCCCGAGATCGACGGCGATGCCACGGCGATCGGTGTCCACCGCGGCGAAGACATGCCCGTACTCCCACCAGTCGTCCGAGCGCGCGAGCACCTTGCCCAGGAGCCGCATGCCGTCAGGATTGCCCGGCCCTTCGATGTGGATCACGTCGGCGCCGAGGCGACCGAGGATCTGGGTCGTGAGCGCGCCGACCCACCACGCCGTCAGATCCACCACCCGGAGCCCGGTGAGCGGCCGAGCCGGATCCGTCCCGAGCGCGGCCATGGACCGCTCGGGCGCAGGGCGCGGTCGCACGTCGGCGTCGTGCTCGCCCAGGCGCGGCGCACGGGGCGGTACGCCGATGGCCTGCCCACCCAATCGATACGGTGGGCGCAGCCCCACCTGCCCGTCCTCGGCCGTGACGAAGACGTCGCGGGCGACGAGCTGCTCGTCGTGGCCCACCGACGCGCCGTCGTGGCACGGCGCCACCGGAACCCGCAGCGCGACCGCGTCGTCGATGACCTCGCGCACCGTGCGAGTCGACACCCACGCGTCGATCACGTCCTGCCACGACGCACCCATCCCGAGCCGGGCATTCAGGCTCAGGTACTGCGGGTCCTCCATGAGATCGGGCCGACCGAGCAGGAGCAGGAACATCTGCATCATGTGCCCGGCATTGCAGTTGAACGCGACCAGCCCGTCGCGCGCCTGCTCGATCCCGGGCGTGTCGAGCGTGCGCACGGGAGGCCCGACGTCCGGCGCGCCCGTGAGCTGGTGCACGAGGTCGAGGTGATTGGTGCCCGAGAGGGCCATCACGTCGTGGAGGGACAGGTCGAGATGCGTCCCTTCACCGCCGGAACGCGCGTGCAGCACCGCGGCCAGCGCCGGGGCCGCGGCGAACAGGCCACCGAGGAACTCCGAGATCCGACCCCCGGCCTGCACCGGAGGTCGGTCGGTCGGCCCGCGGAACTGCAGCCCGCCCGACTCCGCCTGGATGGTCAGGTCGGTGGCGGGCCGGCCCGACCAGGGTCCGCCGCGACCGAACGCGGAGATCGACACGACCGCGAGCCGGGGGCAGGAACGGCGGAGCGCCGCGATGTCGAGGGCCGGATCACCGTCGTCGATCAGCAGGTCCGCGCCGGGCAGCAGGGCGCGAACCCGAGCATCGACGACCGAACCCACGGTCGAGCGCTTGCCCCGGTTCAAGTAGCGGAACAGCGCCCCATCGTGACCATCCGGCACCGACACCGTCGACGCGAACCGCCGGAGCGGGTCGCCGCCGGGCGGCTCGACCTTGACGACGTCGGCACCGGCATCGACGAACAGCTTGCCGAGGAGGGGTCCCGAGATCCCCGTCGCACACTCGATGACCTGGACGCCGTCGAGCGGGCGGGACTCGTCGACCACGCGCGCCGCCATCATCCGGTCCGTCGCGTGCAGCCCGCGGTCGGGTCGTTCGCTCCGCCGGTCATGGGGTCCTCCTCGTCAGCCGGAGCGCCGGTCCGCGTCGACGGATCCAGTCATGGGATCCTCGATACGCGCGATCACCTGCTCACGCAGGTGCGCCGCGAGCCACCACGCGTCGGCTTCGCCCAGCCATCGCAGCAGCTCGACCCCGAGGTCGGCGAGCTCACCTCGGCGGCGTTCGGTCGGAGTGGTGGGAAGCGACGACGGGTCGGCCGGGAGGGAGAACGCGTGCTCGAGCACCAGGATGCGGCTGAGATCCCGCGCGGTGCCGGCCAGCTCCTCGAACCGAGCGGCCCCGAGGATCTCCGTGTACCGGGCTTCCACGTCATCGATGCCGGCGACGTAGTCGGCGAGCACCCGACGACCCTTCGCGGTCGGCACGAACACGACTCCCCGCCCGTCGTTCGAGTCGCTCCGACGCCGCACACATCGCTGTGCCTCGAGCTCGTGGAGCACTGCGCTGACCGCCTGGCGACTCACCCGCTGGACCCGCGCCAGCTCGCTGGACCGCGCCCCGTCGGGGCCGACGTACACGAGGACGAGGTTCTGGCCCGCAGTGATCCACCCATGACCGGCCGCGTGCATCACCTCGTGCAGCGAGCGCATCGCCTCATCGGCCAACGCCACGACCGCCATGATCGACGCCCGTGGCGCGAGGCTGGCGACGGGATCGCCGTCGGCACCGAGGCGCATCCCGGTCGACAGCCGGCGCAACGCGAGATCGAAGCGGGCGAAGCGGCGAGGACCGATGATGGCCGAGTAGTCGCGGGCGCGCTCGGTGATGGCGTCCGCGCCATCGGACACGAAGGCACGCCCCAGATCCGTGAGCTCCACGAGCTTCGACCGGCCGTCGTCGGGGTTGGCGACGCGCGCCACGAACCCCGCGCGGGCGGCGAACCCGACCGACTGGCTGGCAGCCTGGGCACTCACGCCCAGGGCCTCCGCGAGTCGGCCCTGGGGCACCGCCCCCTTCCACAGAAGCGAGAACAGCGGAGCGAACGCGGGACGCCGGTGCTCGTACCCGGAATCCGCCAGCACGCGATCGATGTGACGACGCAGGTCGTTGGCGATCGCGATCAGGTGGTGCACCACATTGTCCGCGCTGCGATGGGTTTCCGAGCCCCGCTCGACCTCGCGCTCTGACTCAACCACCGCGACCCCAACTCGTCAATTCTGCTTGAGTACTCTACTCTGCACGGCCGGCCGGGATCGTTGCCGTGAGGGACGATCGGGAACGCAACGGGAGACTTCGATGAGCACACACGGAACGGATCGTGTCCAGGTCGCCATCATCGGCGCGGGACCGGGCGGGCTCTGCATGGGCAAACGCCTGCTCGACGAAGGCTTCGACGACTTCGTGCTCCTCGAGAAGTCCGACGGCGTCGGGGGCACCTGGAACCTGAATCGCTACCCCGGGTGCGAGTGCGACGTGCAGTCCGCCCTGTACTCGTTCTCGTTCGAGATCAAGGCCGACTGGTCCAAGCCCTACGGGACCCAGCCCGAGATCCTCGCCTACATGGAGCACGTCGCCGAGAAGTTCGGCGTGCTCCCCCACGTCCGCCTGGGCAACGGGGTCACGCGCGCCGTCTGGGACGAGACGTCGGCCACGTGGGCGCTCACCCTCGACGACGGCGCCACGGTCACCGCCGACGTGGTGGTGAGTGCGATCGGCATGTTCAACGACCTGGCCTGGCCGGCCATCGACGGGCTCGACGACTTCGCCGGAACGATGTTCCACTCGGCCCAGTGGAACTGGGACCACGACCTCACCGGAGAACGCGTGGCGGTGATCGGCGCCGCGGCCTCGGCGGTGCAGTTCGTGCCCGAGATCCGCAAGCAGGCCGCCATGGTGCACCTCTTCCAGCGCACCGCGAACTGGGTCACACCGAAGATCGACACGCCGTACACCGACGAGCAGCTCGCGGCGTTCCGCGACGACCCGACCCCGATCCTCGAGTTCCGTCGCGAGGTCGAGGACTCGATGAACAAGGGCATGACCTTCACCAACACCGAGAAGCTCGCCCTCTCGGTCACCGCGGTCAACCAGGCGATCGACCAGGTGCAGGACCCCGTGGTGCGGGAGAAGCTGCGCCCACAGCATCCCTTCGGCTGCAAGCGACCGCTGATGTCGAACGTGTACTACCCCGCGTTCAACGAACCGAACCTCGAGCTCGTCACCGAGCCCATCGTCCGGATCACGCCCAACGGCGTCGTGACCGACGACGGACAGGAGAGGGTCGTCGACACGATCGTCCTCGCGACGGGCTTCGCCGCGACCAAGTACCTGTCGGCGATCGACGTCGTGGGTCGGGACGGGACGAGCATCGACGATGCGTGGAGCGACGGAGCGACCGCCTACCTGGGCATCACCACCGCCGGGTTCCCCAACCTCTTCATGCTCTACGGACCCAACACGAACAACGGCTCGATCCTCACGATGATCGAGTATCAGGTCGAGCACATCCTCGCCCACATCCGCCGGCTGCGCGACGAGCACCTCGCGTGGGTCGACGTACGCCCGGAGCCGATGACGCGCTTCAACGCCGAGGTCCAACAGGCCATCGCCGACATCCCGGTGTGGAACTTCGGGTGCAACGGCTACTACCGCACCCCCTCGGGTCGCATCGTCACCCAATGGCCCTTCTCGATGAGGGAGTTCCACGACCGCACCGCCACCATCGACCCGGCCGACTACGAGGTTGCCACGCGCTGACCGCACTTGGCTCACCACAGGGCGGTCACCTCAGGTTCAGAACGGGTCGGCTGACCCCGGACCCGGATAGCCGGCAGTGAAGCCGCCGTCGGCGACGAACTCCGAGCCGGTCGAG
>Ga0194121_10001104_pt1 | contig 47041 bp, 37 predicted proteins | sample TA2MahCa50mmetaG_FD_148609 | JGI IMG/M metagenome (GOLD analysis project Ga0194121, IMG submission 148609) | Freshwater microbial communities from Lake Tanganyika, Tanzania - TA2015020 Mahale Deep Cast 50m | ecosystem: Environmental > Aquatic > Freshwater > Lake | place: Tanzania: Lake...
CCCGGTCTCTACGCTCTTGGGCGTGGTGCCATTGCGGGAGTTGCCCCCGTTGCGGCCCTCCACGGCGTGTTCCTCATACCCAAGGTGGTGCGTCAGCTCCCCTTGCAGCATCCGCTCCACCAGCCCTCTGCTCTACTCCTTGAGCAGGCCGTGCTTCCCGAGAAGATCTTCGGGGCTCTTACAGCCTTTGATCAATTCGTCCAGCAACTCTTTGCGGATGGCCATCAGTATTCCTCCTTGTTATAGCAAGGGTCGTTAGCGATGGCCATTTACACAAAAGATATCATGTACTCGGCGCACCTCGCCCTTCGGCCACGACCTCTCGCCTGGTAGTCATGCTGATTCGTTTCTTCATTTTCCCCTCCCGGAGGTACAAAAGGGTAGCAGAATATATGAGGCTACGACCCCCGCATCGTAGCAAAACCCTTGATGCAATGCGCGACCTAAAGTTACCCAGAATCCCGTCACTTACCCAAACAAAAACCCGGCCGCCTTTGGGGCAGCCGGGCCATGATCTGGTCTGTGCTTTCCTCTACCCCCCCGCGATGGCCGACAGGAAGGTCACCTCGCTCTCTGATCCCACCCGGGCTCGCATCCCCTCGGTGGTGATCTCGCTGTCCACGGCCACGGCGATCTCGGGGCGGACCCGCCCTTCCTCGCACAGGCGCTCCCCGATCCCCGGATAGGCGGCCTCCAGGCTCTCAATCACCTCGCGCACCGTGGCCCCCTCCGCCTGCACCTGGCTCTTCCCCCCGGTGAAGCGCTGGAACTGGGTGGGGATCCACACCAGGGGCATGACTCAGTGGGCGGCCTGGGCCTGCAGGGCCGCCACCACGCGGTCGGGCCGCATGGGCAATTCGTTGAGGCGCGCCCCCGTGGCCCCATAGATGGCGTTGGCGATGGCGGCCATGGGCGGCACAATGGGCGCCTCGCCCACCCCGCGCACCCCGAAGGGATGGCCCGGATTTGGCACCTCGACGATCACCGTGTCGATCATTGGCAGGTCCAAGGAGGTGGGGATGCGGTAGTCGAGGTAGCTGCCGTTGGCCATTTCGCCCTGGGTGGTGTAGTAGTACTCCTCGTTGAGGGCCCAGCCGATCCCCTGCACCGAGCCGCCCTGCATCTGGCCCTCGACGTAGGAGGGGTGGATGGCCTTGCCGGCGTCCTGGGCCACGGTGAAGCGCAGCACCTGCACCTTGCCGGTCTCCGGGTCCAACTCCACGTCCACGATGTTGGCGGCAAAGGAGCCGCCCACCCCAGAGTTGGGCTTGACGTTGCCCTTGCCCACCACCGGGCCGCCGGTATCGTCGAGCTTGGCGGCCAGTTCCTTGAAGCTGAGCTTCTTGTCACTGCCCTTGTGGATGAAGGAGCCTTCGCTGAACTCCACCTGGTCGGCGGGCACCTCCCACAATTTGGCCGCCCGCAGGATCATCTGGGCCTTGACGTCCTGGGCCGCCTCGTACGCGGCCCATCCCGTCGCGTAGGTCACGCGGCTGCCGCCGGTCACGTCGGTGTAGCCGATGGAATTGGTGTCCACCACCGCGGGGTTGATGTCCTCGGCGGCCAGGCCCAACACCTCGGCGAACTGCATGGCGATGGAGGCGCGGGAGCCGCCGATGTCGGTCGAGCCCTCCACCAGATTGACTGTGCCGTCCTCGTTGACGCTGGCGCTGACGCTGGACTTGAAGCCGATGTTGAACCAGTAGCCAATGGCCACCCCGCGCCCCTGGTTGGGGCCAAGGGGAATCTTGTAGTTGGGATGGTCCTTAAGCGCCTGAAGGGTCTCGACGCAACCGATGCGCGGGAAGACCACCCCGTCCACCCGGCGGGTACCCTCTTTGGCGGCGTTCTTGAGGCGGAAATCGATGGGGTCCTGACCCAGTTTCTCGGCCAGTTCGTCCACCACCGCCTCCACGGCAAAGGCCGCCTGGGGGGCGCAGGGAGCCCGGTAAGGGGCGCTCTTAGGCTTGTTGACCACCACGTCGTACACGTCCACCTGGGCGTTGGGCACGTCGTAGCAGGAGAACACACACATGGCCCCGGCCCCGATCTCGGCGCCGGGGAAGCCGCCGGCCTCGAAGGCCATGTACGCCTCGGCGGCCACCAACTTGCCGCTTTGGTCCACCCCCATCTTGACCCGGACGTACGAGCCGGGGGTAGGCCCGGTGCTCTGGAAGACGTCCGGCCGGGTCATGATCAGCTTCACCGGGTGGCCGGATTTGCGCGACAGGAGCGCGGCCACTGGCTCCAGGTACACGGTGATCTTACCACCAAAACCGCCGCCGATCTCCTGGGGCACCACCTTGATCTTGGAGACGGGGTGATCCAGCACCGAGGCTACCTGGTCCCTGGCGGCGAAAGCGCCCTGGGTGCTGGTCCAGATGGTTAGCTGGCCGTCCAGGCTCCACATGGCCGTGGCGTTGTGCGGCTCGATGTAGCCCTGGTGCACGGTGGCGGTGTTGAACTCCCGCTCCACCACCACCGCGGCCCTGGCAAAGCCGGCGGCCAGGTCGCCCAGAACGTGGCGCAGGTGGCTGGCCACGTTGCTCTTGTTCTTGGTGTCCTCGCCCAACTCCTTGGTAGTTAGGGTCTCGTGCAGGAGCGGGGCGCCCTCCTTCATGGCCTGGCGCACCTCCACCACCGGCGGTAGCACCTCGTACTCCACCACAATCAGGGCCAGGGCCTCCTCGGCGATGTGAAGGTCCACCGCGGCCACCCCGGCCACGGGCTGGCCCTTGTACACGGCCTTGTCCGAGGCCAGGACGTTATCGCGCAGGTACTTGAGGCGGACCACCCCCTCGCCCAGGTCCATGCGCTTGTCCTCCACCGCGGGCAGGTCGTTGGCGGTGACCACCGCCCGCACCCCGGGCACGGCCGCGGCCTTGGAGGTGTCGATCCGGCGGATGCGGGCGTGGGCGTGGGGGCTGCGCAGCACCTGGCCGTAGAGCATGCCGGGCAGGCGCACGTCCCCCCCGTACACCGCCCGGCCCACGACCTTGTCGATGCCGTCGTGGCGGATGGGGCGGGTGCCGATGACCTTGTAGTTGGCGCCATTGGTGGTCGTCATGGGCTCTCTCCTCCCCGGCTCAGACGCCGGCGCGTAGGGTCTGGGCCGCATCGAGCACGGCGCGGACGATCTTGTCGTATCCGGTGCAGCGGCACAGGTTGCCGGCCAGCCAGTGGCGCACCTGGTGCTCGGTGGGGTTGGGGTTCTGGTCGAGCAGGGCCTTGGAGGCCACCAGGAAACCGGGGGTGCAGATGCCGCACTGGAGGCTGGCGTGCTCGAGGAACTTGCGCTGCAGGGGGTGCAACCCCTCCGGGCCGGCCAGGCCCTCGACGGTGGTGATCGCCTTGCCCTGGGCCTCGACGGCCAGCATCAGGCAGGAGTTGATCAAGGACCCATCGACGATGGCGCTGCAGGCCCCGCAGTTGCCGTCGTTGCAGCCTTCCTTAGTGCCGGTGAAGCCGAGGGTCTCGCGCAGCACCTCCAGCAGGCTCTGGCGCGGCTCGCAGAGGAATTCGACCTCTTCGCCGTTGATCTTGGTCTGGACGTGTACCTTGCTCATGGTCGTTTTCAGCTCCGAATAATAGTCTGAATGGGTGGTCGGTTCAGCCAGCTGCTTCCTGCACCGCGTTGGCCACGAACTCGCCGCGCGCCCGTTTCACCGCCCCCTGCAGGGCGCGCCGGGTGAGCACCCCTACCAGGTGGAGGCGGAACTCGGCGGTGCCACGCATGTCGGTGATGGGTTTGGCGATGGCCTTGGCCGCCTCGACGGCTTCGGCGATGGCCTCATCGCCCACCGGCTTGCCAGCAAGAAGCTCGCCGGCCTGGCTGGCAAAGAGGGGGGTGGGGGCCACGGCGCCTAGGGCGATACGCGCCGATTTGAACTCCTTGCCCCGGTTGCCCAGTTCCACGAAAGCCCCGGCGCCGACCACGGCGATATCCATCTCGTTGCGGGGGATGAAGCGCAGGTAGTGGGCCCCGGTGTTTCTGGCCGGGGTTGGCAGGCGCAGGGCCACCAGCAGTTCGCCGGGGCGAAGGGCGCTGCGGCCCGGCCCGGTGCAGAAATCCGCCACCGCCACCTCGCGGGCCCCCTCGGGGCCGGTGATCTCGGCCACGGCCCCGTAGGCCATGAGGGCGGGGATGCTGTCGCCGCTGGGCGAGGCGTTGCATAGGTTGCCACCCAGGGAGGCCCGGCCCTGGATCTGAATGCCGCCGATGATGGCCACCGCGTCCACCAGCCCCGCGTATCGAGCCGTCACCTCGGGGTTGCGGTAGATCTGGCTGCAGGGCACGGCCGCGCCGATGCGCAGGCCCTTGCGGGCGGTGTAGGTGATCTGGTTGAGTTCGGGGACCTGCTTGACGTCCACAACGCGCTCGGGCTGCCGGCGCCGGTTGCGCATCTGCACAATCAGGTCGGTGCCGCCGGCCAGCACCCGGGCCTGCTCGCCCCTTTCGGCCAGCAGGCGCACGGCCCCGCGCAGGGTCCGCGGCACTATATATTCGAAATTTTTCACGGGTCTTCCCTCGCTGAGAGGTGGTGGGAGTGCCCGCCGCCGCAGGGGGGCGGGTTCATCTCTTATTTTATGGCGGGTGCGGAGCGCGGATAAGATAGAGCAGCCAGACGAGGCGTGTCAAGCAGGCCCCGGAGAGGGGAAAACGGGGCGGACAGCGGGCTGCCCGACGCTTCAGCAGGCTTCGGCGGTTGCGGCTGGCCCTTCCTCGCGCCCCTGCCCCTGCCCGGCCCATTCCAGCACCTGGTCCAGCAGCCGCAGCAGCACCGGCTGCCCCAACAGCGAGATGAACATCGCAAAGAGCACCCCGAAGCCCAGGCTCACCGCCATGGGGATGAGGAACTGGGCCTGCAGGCTCTTTTCGAGGATCATGGAGAGCACCCCCAGGAAGGTAGTGGCCGAGGTCAGCAGGATGGGCCGGAAGCGATGCTGGCACGAGGCCACCAGCGCCCGCTCTATCCCCATACCCTCCCGCCGCAGGTCGTTGTACAGGCTGATCTGCACGATGGCGTTGTTGACCACCACCCCGGCCAGGGCCACCACCCCGAACAAGCTCAGCATGGTCAGGTCCATGCCCATCAGCACATGGCCCCACACCGCGCCCACGATGCCGAAGGGGATGGCAGCCATCACCACCAGGGGCTGGGTGTAGGAGCGGAAGGGAATGGCGATCAGTAGGTAGATGGCCAGCAGGGCAAAGAAGAACCCGTATCCCAGGCTGGCCAACGACTCCTGCTGCTCCTTCTGCTCGCCCTCGTAGCTGAAACGCACTCCCGGATAGTCCTGGGCCAGCACCGGCAACACCCGCGCTGCCAGATCGGCATTCACCTCGTCGGCATTGGCGGCCTTGTCGTCCACGTCGGCAATGACACTGACCACCCGCTGCCCGTCGGTGCGCTGGATGGCCGAATACCCCCGCCCCAGGCTCACCACGGCCACCTCGGAAAAGGGCACCTCGGCCCCGGCCGGGGTGCGGATGCGCATGCGCTCCACGTCGGCCAGGGAGCGCCGCTCCTCCTCGGGGTAGCGCACCATCACCCGCACGTCGTCCTCGCCGCGCTGGAAGCGCAGGGCCTGCTCCCCGTAGAAGCCCTGCCGCACCTGGCGGGCCAGATCGGCCATGGTGAGGCCCAGGGCCCGGGCCTGGGGTTTCAGGGAGAGCTTCATCTCCAGCTTGCCCTCCTGGAAATTGTCCTTGATGTCTTTGACCCCGGGGTAGGTGGCCAGTTCGGCCTTGAGGCGTTCCACCCCCTGCAACAGAAGCTGGAAATCCTCGGAGGCGACCTGCACCTCGATGGGGTTAGCCACCATAATCAGGGTGGAGTTGAAGTTGACCGCCTCGGGGCCGGGCAGCTCGCCGGCCCGCTGGCGGATGCGCTCGGCCAGCTCGGGGCTGGGGATGTGGCGCTCCTCAGCAGGCAGCAGCTCGACGGTGATCTCGGCCAGGTGGGCCTGGCTGCCGGCCCGGCCCTGCCCGGTGAAGGTGGTGGATCGGGCCACGGGCTGGTCGCCCACAAAGCTGAAGACGTTGCGGTACACCGAGGGCTGGCCGGGGCGCTGCTGGTCGTACTCGTCGCGCACCTGCATGGCCGCCCGTTCCAACTGGTGGGTCACCGCCTCGGTCTGCTCCACCGTGGTCCCCTGGGGCATGGTCACCGAGACGGTGACCCAGTCCGAGTCTACCTTAGGCATGAAGACGAATTTGATGTGGCCCCCGGCGATCCAGCCCAGGGTGACCAGCAGCAGCATCGCGCCCAGGGCCAGGATGGTGAGGGGATTGCCCAGCGCGGCCCGCAGGGCGCGGGTGTAGCTGGTTTCGATGAAAGTGCGCAGGTGGTCGTCGGCCCAGTGCTGCACCTGGTAGTGCCAGCGCAGCGCGGCGCGGAACATTCCCCCGAAGGCGCGGCTGAGCAGGCTGGGCCGGCCCGACGGGGAGAGATGGGCCGGCAGGATGAAGAGAGCCTCCAGCAGGGAGACCAGCAGCACCGATATAACGATGATGGGGATCGCCGCCATGAACTTGCCCATCAGCCCCTCGACGAAGAGCAGGGGCAGGAAGGCGGCCACCGTAGTCAGCACCGAGAAGACCACCGGCGTGACCACCTCGGCGGCCCCGTCGATGGCCGCTTGCACCAGGGATTTGCCGCGCTCGCGCTGGGTGAAGATGTTTTCGCCCACGACGATGGCGTCGTCCACCACGATGCCCAGGGTGAGTATGAAGGCGAAGAGGGTCAGCATGTTGATAGACACGTCGAGGAACTGCATCAGGATGAAACTGCCCAGAAAGGCGGTGGGGATGCCCAGCATCACGAAAAAGGCCAGCTTAAGGTCGAGGAACAAGGTGAGGAAGGCGAAGACCAGAAAAAGCCCCAGCAGGCCGTTGTTGATCAGCAGCTCCAGGCGGCCGCGCAGCATGCGGGCGTCGTCCCGGGCGTAGTCCAGGTGGACCCCGGCCGGCAGGCGGGACTGCTTCCGGGCCATGTATTCCTTGACCTGGTCCGAAACCTCCAGGGCGCTCTCGTCCCCGGTGCGGAAGACCTGAATCACCGCGGCCGGCCGGCCGTTAAAACGCGAGATCAGGTCAGTGTCCTCGAAGGCGTCGCGGATCTGGGCGATCTGGCCCAGGGTCAGGCGGGTGCCGTCGGGGCGGGCCAGGACCTCGACGTTTTCGTACTCGCGGCCGCTGTAACGCATGCCCACGGTGCGCACCAGGATCTCGCCGCCCTCGGTCTTGACGCTCCCGGCCGGCAGGTCCAGGCTGGTGCGCTGCACCGCGACGGCCACCTGAGCCAGGGTGAGGCCGTGGCGCCGCAGGGTCTCCTCAGAGACCTCGATGGCGATCTCGTCGGCACGTACCCCCCGTAAGTCCACCTGGGAGATCCCACCCCCAGCCCGCAGGTCGTCGCGGATGCGCTCGGCTACGGCCTTGAGGGTCTTTTCGGGCACCTCGCCGTAGACCACCAGGTCAATGACCCGGTTGCGGCGGATCACCTCTTTGACGATGGGCCGCTCGGTCTCGGTCGGAAAGGTGTCGATGCGGTTGACCTCGTTCTGGATGTCGTTCAGCAGGCGGTTGCCGTCCGCGCCGCGCTCCAGCTCCACCGTCACCACCCCCATGCCCTCGGCAGCCACCGCCCGCACCCGCCGCACCCCCTCCATGCCCGTCAGCCGGTCCTCGATCCGCTTGCACACCCCCTCCTCCACCTCCTCGGGGCTGGCCCCCAGGTAGGCCACCTGGATCTGGATCTGGTCTAGCGAGAATTCGGGGAAGGTCTCTTTCTTCATCTCAATCAGGCTGGCCACACCCCCCAGCAGCACAAAGACCAGCAGCAGGTTGGCGGCCACGTGGTTGCGGGCCATCCAGACCATGGCTTTGTTCATCGCCCCACCTTCCCGGCCAGGCGCACCTTCATACCGTCGGTCACCCCGCTAAGGGGCGTGAGAATGATCCGCTCGCCCTCGGCCAGTTCGATCCGCGCCAGCGCCTCTTCCTTCAGGACCCGCACCACCTGGGCCGGCCGCACCTGCAGGGTGCCCGCCGGGGTGGCCACCCACACGGTCTGGTCCTGACGCAGGGCGGCCCGGGGCAGAGTGCGCACCCCTTCCAGCTGGCGGCCGGCGATAGTCACCTCGACAAAGGCCCCCACCAGCAGGGGGGCTTCGGCCTGGCCTTGGGGGTCCTCGACCTCGACCACTACCGAGACCATGCGACTTTGCGGATCTATCTCCCCTTCGGCCCGCACCACCCGACCCTGCCACTGGTGCCGCTGGCCGGCGTGCCAACCACTGACCACGGCCCCGGTCCTTTCGCCGCTCCGTTCAGCGGCGCCTGACTCGCTGGGTCGCCCGATCAGCTCCGGGTCTGCCGCCCGTCCCAGGCCGGGCACGGGAAACCAGCCCAGGTCCTCGTCGGGCAGGGGCACGGCGATCTCGACCTGCTCGGTGCTGTAGAGCTGGGCCAGGGGCTGGCCGGGGCTGACGAACTGCCCGGCCTCGACCCGGCTCTGCCGCACCCGCCCGGCAAAAGGCGCCTGCAGGCGGGTGCGCTGGAGCCGCAGCTGCGCCTCCTCGACCCGGGCCTGGGCCGCCCTTTGGTCGGCCTGGGCGGCTTTGAGCTGGGGCACGTACAGGGCCAGGGGGGTGCCCTCCTTTCCGCGGTGGAGCAGCGCCCACTCCTGGCGGACCACCGCCTCCTGCTCCCGGGCCTGCTCCAGGCGCAGAGCCGCCTGGGCCACCTGGGCCTGGGCCTGGGCCACGGCCAGCTCGTAGTCGCGCGGCTCGATGCGCAGCAGCTCCTCGCCCCGGGAGAAATACCCGCCGCTCTCCAGTCTGGGGGTTTTCCACACCACCACCCCGGAGACCTGCGGGACCAGGTCGATCTGGGCGCTGGGCCGCACAGTGCCCTGGCCCCTGATCACCACCTGGGCACGGCCCGCGGGGAAATCCGCGGCCTGGACCAGGGGCCCCAGGTACTCCTGCTCCACCCGCTGCGGGGGCTCGGCGCTGGACTTGAGCAGGGCAAAGGCCACCGCCCCAACCAGCAGCACGCCGGCGGGCACCAGGCGGGGGAGCCATTTTTTTTGAGCGCTCATACACCTACTCCGGGTCTGAGGATGCTGCGCGGTCCGGCACCGGGGAAAAGCCGCCGCCCAGGGCCAGGTGCAGGTCGAGGCGGGCCTCCAACTGCTGGCGGCGGGTGGCCAGCCAGCGGCTCTCTGATTCAAAGGCGCTGTTCTGGGCCGTCAGCAGGGTAACCATGTCGGTCAGCCCGCGGGCGTAGCGCTCCTCGGCCAGGCGGCGGGCGGCCAGGGCCTCGTCGGCGGCACTGCAAAGGGCCTGCTCCTGGGTCTGAAGATAGGTCTCGGCGTCCAGGGCTGATTCCACCTCGGCATAGGCTTGCAACAGGGTCTGGGCATAGGCGGCCACCGCCCCTTCCCTGCCAGCACTGGCCAGATCCACCCCGGCCCGCAGCCGGCCCCCCTGGAAGAGGGGCTGGGACAGGTTGCCCACCAGGTTCCACACCGCAAACTCCCCGTCCAGCAAATCCCCCAACTCGCCGCTGGAACGCCCGCCCGAGGCCGTCAGGCTCAGGCGCGGGTACAGGGCGGCCCGGGCGCTGGCCAAGCGGGCATCGGCGGCGAGCAGCCGCTCCCGGGCCGCCGCCAGGTCGGGCCGGCGGCCCACCAATTCGGCGGGCAGCCCGGCCGGGACCGGCGGGGGCAGGGGGGGCAGGTCGCCGCTGGTCTGGATCAGGGCGGCCGGATAGCGGCCGGCCAGCACCTCCAACTGGCGCAGGGCCGTCCGGTAAAGCCGCTGCCGTCCAGCCAGATTGGCCTCGGCCCCGGCCTGGCTGGAGAGGGCCAGGCGCAGGTCCAGGGAGGAGCGCAGGCCGCGCTCGTACTGGGCGCGGACCTGCTGGCTGGAGAGGTGATAGTTATCTGCGGCGGTCTGGGCCAACTCCACCTGCCGCCTGGCCTCGACCGCGGCGAAATAGACCCGCAGGGTCTGGGCGGCCAGGGAGAGCTGGGCCCCCCGCAGCTCGGCCCTGGCTGCCTCGGCGTCGGCGCGGGCCGCGGCGGCGCCCGCGCGCAGCCGGCCCCACAGGTCCACCTCCCAATTGAGGTTCAGGGAGGCCCCGTAGGTATTGCTGGTGCTGGCCAGCACCCGGTCGCCGGCGCTGGGGATGGGCAGGCCGATGAAATTGCGGCGGGCCCTGGACCCGCTCAGGTCCCCCCCAGCCTGGGGCCACAGCGGGGCCCCGGCAGCGCGGGCCTGGGCCAGGGCTGCGCCGAGCCGGGCGGCGGCGGCCTGGAGGTTGTGGTTGTGGCGCAGGGCTTCGGCCACCAGCCCGGTGGCCAGGGAATCCCCCAGCCCAGCCCAGCCCAAGGTATCCACCATGCCGGAGGCCGCCGGGGCGGTCCAGGTGGCGGGGGGGGGCGCAATTTCGGGCGGGCGCACCCCGGGCGCGGCGGCGCAGCCGGCCAGCAGCAGGGTCAGTACTCCGAAACGGGATCTCATCGGCCCGGTAATTTCATTTGATTAATCCCACCTTTTCGGCCCCTAATCCCACCCCAGCGCCTACGCCCTCTCTCTCGGCGGCCTCGACCCGGGTGAAGCGCGCCAGCAGGGCGTAAACCACCGGAACGATCACCAGGGTCAGGAAGGTGGAGAAGAACAGGCCGCCCATCACCGACAGGCCCAGGGGTCGCCGCGCCTCGGCGCCGGCGCCGAGGCCGATGGCGATGGGGAGGACGCCGAAGATGGTCGCAAAGGAGGTCATCAGGATGGGCCGCAGGCGGATGATGGAAGCCTGGACCACGGCTTCCACCACCGCGTGCCCCGCGGCCCGCAACTGGTTGGCGAACTCCACAATCAGGATGGCGTTTTTGGAGACCAGGCCGATGAGCATGATCAGACCGATCTGTGAGTAAATGTTAAGGCTCTGGCCCAACAGGAAGAGGGTCACCAGGGCCCCGCAAATGGCCAGGGGCACAGAGAGCAGGATGGTGAAGGGGTGGACGAAACTCTCGAACTGGGCGGCCAGCACCAGGTAGATGAAGCCGATGGCCAGCAGGAACATCACATACAGGCTGGAGCTGGAGGACTTGTATTCCAGGGACTGGCCGCCGAAGTCCCGCTTGACGCTGGGAGGCAGCTTCTCCCGGGCGATGCGGTCGAGGTCGTCGAGGGCCCGCCCCAGGGTCACCCCGGGGGCGAGGTTGGCGGTGATCGAGGCTGAGCGCAGCCGGTTGTAGTGCTTGAGTTCCTTGGGGGCCACGGTCTCCTGTATTTTCACCACATTGGCAAGCTGCACTAAGCCGCCGGACCCGCGCACGTAGATGTCGCGGATGGCGTCGGGGGTGGACCGGGCCTGGGGCCGCATCTGCAAGATCACCTCGTACTGTTTGTTACCCCGCTTAAATTTAGTCACTGCACGGCCGCCAAGAAAGGTCTCCAGGGCCGAGCCGATGTCCGTGACCGAGAGACCCAGGCCCGCGGCCCGCTCGCGGTCGATGTCGATGTCGAGCTGGGGTTTGTTCAGGCGCAGGTCCGTGTCCATGTTGATCAGGTACCCCAGCTTGGCGGCTTCGCCCATCATGGCCCCCAGGGCCTGGCTCAGGTCGTCGTAGCTTTCGCCCTGGAGGATGTACTCCACCGGGCTGGAGGAGAAATTCCCCCCCAGGCTGGGCGGATTGACCACAAAGGCCAGCACCCCCGGAACCGCCATCAGTTGGGGGAAGAGTTCCTGCACCAGTTGCTGTTGGGATTTCTCCCGCTGGTCGCGCGGCGTGAGGGCCAGGAACATGAACCCGTTGGTCACCTGCCCCGGCCCACCGAATCCCAGCCCGGTGGCCGTGAAAAGCCCCCGCCGCTCGGGCAGGGCGAGCAGGCGGTTTTCGATCTCCCGCATGTACCGATCTGTGTATCCCAGGGTGGCACCCTCGGGGGCGATGACAATGCCAAAGCCGATGCCCCGGTCCTCCGTGGGCACTAACTCGCTGGGCAGGAGCCGGAACAGGTACCCGCCCAGCACCATCGCCCACAGGCCGCCGAGGATCACCAGGGCCCGGTGGCGCAGGGCCCCCCGCAAAATGCGCTCGTAGAGGCGGTTGAGGAACTCGAAGAAGGCGTCGAAGGAGCGGGATACCCAGCCGGTGCCGGCGCCGTGCAGGGGCTTGAGCATGTGCGCGGAGAGCATGGGGGTCAGGGTCAGGGCCACGAAGCCGGAGATCAGCACCGCCACCGCCACCGAGACCCCAAACTCGTTGAAGAGCCGCCCCACCGAGCCGGTCAGGAAGGCCAAGGGTACGAAGACGGCCACCAGGGCCAGGGTGGTGGCGATGACCGCAAAGCCGATTTCGCTGCTGCCGTCCAGGGCGGCCTGCCGCCGGCTTTTCCCCATCTCCATGTGGCGGTATATGTTCTCCAGCACCACGATGGCGTCGTCCACCACCAGGCCGATGGCCAGCACCAGGGCCAGGAGGGTGAGGATGTTGAGGGTGAAGCCGGCGAAGTAGGCCACCGTCAGGGCGCCGATGATCGAGATGGGGATGGCCAGCGAGGGTATGAGGGTGGCGCGGAAGCTTTTGAGGAAGGCCAGCACCACCAGCACTACCAGGCACATGGCGATGACCAGGGTGTGCTGCACCTCGTCGATGGACTCGTCGATGAAGGTGGAGGAGTCGTAGGCCACGTTCAATTTTATGCCCTCGGGCAAGAGCCGGATTAGTTCGTCCATCTCGCCGCGAATGGCCGCGGCTACCTCGACGGTGCTGGCCTTGGACTGCTTGACGATGCCCAGGCCCACGGCCTGCTCGCCGTTGTAGCGGACCGCGGTGCGCTCGTCCTCGGCGCCCACCGCTACCTCGGCCACGTCCCGCAGCCGCACCGCGTCGTCGGCCCGCTGGAGGACGACGATGGCCCCGAACTCCTCGGGCCGGGACAGCTCGCCCCGGGTGCGGACGGCGAACTCCCTGCCCTCCCCCTCCACCCTGCCGCCGGGGATCTCGGCGTTTTCGCGGCGGATGGCCGCCTCGATGTCCGGGGCGGTCAGCCCGTGGGCGGCCATGCGCAGGGGGTCGAGCCAGACCCGCATGGCGTAGCGGCGCTCCCCGCCGATGATCACCGAGCCCACCCCGGGCAGGCGCTGGATGCGCTCCTTCAGCGGGCCGTCGGCCACCTCGGTCAGTTCCAGCCCGGTGTGGCGCTCGCTGAAAAGGGCCAGCCAGACAATGGCCTGAGCATTGGCGTCCACCTTGGAGACGATGGGGTCGTCCACCTCCCGGGGCAGGCTGCCGCGCACCCGGGAGACCCGGTCGCGCACGTCGTTGGCGGCCTCGTCCACGTCGCGGCTCAGCTCGAACTCGATGGTGATGGCGGAGCCCTGCTCGCGGCTGGAGGAGGTCATGGTCTTCACCCCCTCCAGGGTGGCGAACTGCGCTTCGAGCACGTCGGTGATCTCCGTCTCCACCACACTGGGGCTGGCACCGCGGTAGAAGGTGATCACCGAGATGATGGGCGGGTCAATGTCGGGGTACTCGCGGACCGGCAGGCGGGTGAAGGAGATGACCCCGAGCAACAGGATGGTCAGGCTCATCACCGTAGCGAAGACCGGGCGCTGGATGGAGATGTGGCTGAGCTTCATGCGGGCTCTCCTCGTTCGGATGGGGGCACGGCGGGGATCAGCGCGGGGCGCCCTGGCCGGGGATGGGCATGATCTTGGCGCCGTCGAAGAGCTTCTGATGGCCCGCCCGCACCACCGAGGTCCCAGGCGCCAGCCCCTCCCGCACCTCCACCTCCTCGGGCATCCGGATGCCCAGGGCCACGGCGACGCGGGCCACGGTGGTGTCGGGATTGACGGCAAAGACAAAGGACTGGGAGCCGCTGGCGAACACCGCCTCGCTGGGGATGGTGATGGCCGCGGGCCGTTCGCTGAGGACCACCGAGACGGTGGCCGACATGCCAGGCAGGAAGCGGCGCTCGGGGTTGGCCACCCTGGCCACCACCCTGGCGCTGCGGGTGGAGGCGTCGAGGACCGGCTCGACGGCGATGATCTTCCCGAAAGCCTGGTGGTCGGGATAGGCAGCGGTGGAGACCGCCACCTCGGCGCCGCGATTCAGGTGGGAAAGGAAGCGTTCGGGAGCCGAGAACTTCACCCGGATCTCATCGACGTCCACCAGCTCGGCGATGGCCTGGCCGCTGCGCAGGAAGGCGCCCACGCTCACCTTCCGCGCCCCGATGATCCCGGCAAAGGGGGCGGTGATCCGCGCCTTGGCGGCCCGCGACCTGGCCAGGACCAGATTGGCCTCGGCGACCTTGAGCGATGCGGCCGCGTCGTCCAGGTCCTGGGGGGCGCCAGCCCGTTGGGCCACGATCTCCGCGACCCGGTCGTAGGTGGCCTGGCCCTGGGCGCGCAGGGCCTCGGCGCGCGCCACCTCGGCGTCGAGCTGGGCGTCGTCCAACTGGGCGATGAGGGCCCCCCGCGCCAGGGCGCTGCCCTCGGCAAAGGGCAGACGGACGACAGCGGCATCGATCTCCGACACCACCGTGATCGCCGCTACTGCATCCACCGTGCCCACGGCCTCGAAGCGGTCGGCGATCCGCTGCACCTGCGCCACCGCCACCTCCACCGGCATGGGCGGCATGGCAAATCCCCCGCCGGCGGCTTCCTGCTCGGCGCAGCCGTATCCCGACAGCGCCAGCCCAACCCCCATCAACAGCGAGTACCCTTTTTTGCTGGTCATCAGATTTCCCTCTCAGTGCGTAAGCTGTTTCAGGGTGGCGGCGGCCTTGGCCGTGCGGACCAGGGCTTCGGAGTAGCGGCGCTGCGCCACTGCCAGATCGGCGCCCAGGCGCACCATCTCAAAGGCAGTGGAGCGGCCGTTGTGGAACTCGACCATGCCGATGCGCAACTGCTCCTGGGCGGCGGCCACCCCCTCGGTGGCCGCTTCGAGGCGGTCTCTGCCATGGGAGAGTTCGCGCCAGGCGCCCCGCACCTGCTCCTCGATACGGCGCGATATCTCGAGATGGGCCTGTTTGGCGCTCAGCACCTGGGCCTCCAGGCGCTCCCGCTCCCCCGAGGCCTGGCGGAAACCGATGGGCACGCTCAGTTCAACTCCCACGCTCCAGGTGGGGTACTCGCGTTTGGCGGTCTGGCTCAGGGCCTCGCCCAGGCCGCCGCCCCGCCCAGTGCGTAGGGTGTCGCTGCCAAAGACCACCTCCTGGGCCGTCCCGGCAAGCCCCCCGCCCCCCAGCGAGCCGATCAGATCGGCGCGGGGCCGCGCCTCCACCCGGGCCGCCTCGGCCAGGACCTGGGCCGCTTCGAGATCCCGCTGGGCGGCCTGCAGGCCGAGGTTCTGCACAAATGCCCTTTCGATCTGGGTCTCTACCGGCTCGCCGGCAAAGTCGCCCGGCGGGGAATCCACCGGCAGGAAGCGGGGGGCCTCGGGCCGGACGCCGATCAGCGCGGCGAGTTGGTCGGATTGATGATCGAGCTGCTCCTGGCGGTCGATGAGCAGCAGTGCCTGTTCGGCCAGAAAGGTCCGGGCATTGGCGACCTGGTTGGGGCCGACCAGCCCGGCCTGGGACCGCAACCGGGTCTCTGCTAAAAAAGAGGCGGCGCGGTCATGCAGAAAGCGCTGCACCGCGTAATCCCGCCCGGCGGCGTAGAGGTCCCAGTAACGGCGCTCGACCTCGGCGCTCAGGTCCAGCACGAGCTGGTCGTAACGGGCCTTCTGGGCGGACAGGGCCTGCTCGGCGTGCGTCAGTCCTTTGCGGGCGGAGCGGCGAAACCCGCTCAGCAGGGGCTGGCGCACGCTGAAACGGCCCGCGGCGCTGTACTCGGGGTCCAGAAAGGCGAACTGGGAATTGGTGCCCAGCCGGGTGCCGTTCAGCGCTAGTTCCAGTTGGGTGCCCACCGGCAGTCCCAGGCGCAACCCGGTCCGGGAGGTGGTCTGCCGGGTGGCCAGGACTGAGGCGCCGGCAAAAAACGAGGCCGTGGCCTGATCCAGGCTCTGGTGATCCAGGCTGAAGAAGAACTCCGGATCGAAGGCGCCCTGTTCCTGGCGCACCGCTGCCTTGGCCGCCAGATAGGCGGCCTCTGCCCTGCGTAGTGAGGTGGCGTTTTTCAGGGCGTGCTGCACGGCCGCATCCAGGGGAAGGGGCGCACCCTCAAGTTCCGCCAGCACCGCCTGGAAGGCGCTGTCGGGATCGGCGCTGGGTGCGGCCCTGGCCGGGGCTGCGAAGGGCAGGGCAAGGGAAGCCAAAAGTGAGATGAGCCGTTTCCTGTTTATTGAAGTCACCCGGAACCCCTCCGCGGATAGGGTTTTGGACACGCGCCAGGGTGTGGCGCGGTGTTTGCCGAGATACTACACAAATGTTCAGTTTAAATACCCGCCAGCATCGCGTGCCCCGACCCTATGCCGGGAAGGTAAAATCCCCAGTTCAGTCCTTTATCATTTATACGACAATTATCCATGGCTGAATTACCGGGAAATGAAGAAAGCTCAGGCGCTGACAAATCTGCCTAGGAGGCGGTCCATCAGTTCCAACTCCTCCGAGGAAAAGGATTTGAGCACCTCGCGCTGTGCCGCGGCCAGGGCCTGTCCCCCCTGCTCGTAGCGGCACCGGCCCTCCTCGGTGATGGCAGCTAGGACGCTGCGGCGATCCTTGGGATCATCCAACCTTTTGACCAGACCATCCGCTTCGAGGCGGTCGATAAGCTGGGTGATATTCGATTTGACGCAGACGCGCCGCTCGGCCAGGCGGGTGAGGGACAGGGGTTCCCCTACATTTACCAGGTGAGTGAGCAGCGCGAATTTGGCCAGCGAGAGACCGGATTCGGCCAGGGCGGCCTCCAGCCGGGTCTCCACCCTGCCGGCCACGTAAAGGAACTTGGCCAGCAAAGGCACCTCTTGCTGGCCACAACAGTTTTTGTTCATACCTGAAATATCCTTTGATGAATAAACCCCGTCAACCCCCGGCGGCGCAATTCATCCCCCGACAAAGTCCCTGTAGATTGCCTCGGCGGTAGCGGCAGAGGGGGCCTGGTCGAGCAGGACGAAACCGTAGCGGAGGGCCAGCTCCTCCCCCTCCTTCACGGTCAAATCCCCTTCCATCAGCAGGCCGACGCCCAGGAGGTTGCGCCGCACAAACCAGGGAGTGGGATGGCGGGGGTTGCCGGGTTGGTCCATCATCACCACCCCGCCTCCACTCGCTCCGGCGGCGCTGACCCAACGGGCGCGCTGCCCCATGAGCTGCTCGTGGCCTTCCCGCCCTTCGCTGTCGCGGTGCTGTGCATCAGCAAAGGGCGGTCCCAGCCGCAACTCGAGGCCGCTGTACCGGGCCGCCCGCGAGGCCCCTAACACCAGCGGCCCTCCCATCGGTTGGATGCGGGTCTCGATGGTCCACAGGTATCCCGGCGCCTCCTGCTTGCGGAAGGTGTAGGTGCGCAATTCCTCTGCCATCACCCGGTCCTGCGGGTCCAGCCATTCCAGCTTTTCCCGGATGCTGACCTCGCCGGCCTCCACCCGCTCCCCGACAAAATCCAGATGCCGCTGCACCCCGTGGCTGCCCTCCACCATCTCGTACCTGCCCTTCTCCGGCAGGTACCAAGGACCGCCCCACAGGTTGGCGCCGTTGGCGTGGACCCAGCCGAAGTACAGGCCCGTGTGCCAGGGGTGGTCGGCGGGCCGGTACTCGGTCACCAGCCCACCCGAGGGGGTGTAGATGGGAGCGAAGCAGGGCTTGGGGGATTCGCTGCGCGGCAATTCCTCGCAGGCCCGGTACAGGGCCACCAGCCGCTCCCCGTCGCGGAGTTCAAAGCCCAGGCAGTTCTCGCGCAGTTCCACCCTCAGCGGTGCTCCCTGAACCAGGCGATGGTGCGCTTCAGCCCTTCCTTAGGAGTCACCTTCGGCTCCCAGCCCAGCTCCTTGCGCGCCCGGCTGATGTCGGGCAGGCGCTGCTTGGGGTCGTCGGCGGGCAGGGGCTTGAAGGCGATGCGGCTCTTGCTGCCGGTGAGGGTGAGGATCTTCTCGGCCAACTGCTTCATCGTCAGCTCGAAGGGGTTGCCGATATTGACCGGCACGTTGAGCGAGGACTGCATCAGCCGGTGGATGCCATCGACCAGGTCGGCCACGTACCCGATGCTGCGGGTCTGGCTGCCGTCCCCGTACACGGTGAGATTCTCGCCGGCCAGGGCCTGGCTGATGAAGTTGGGGATGGCCCGGCCGTCGTCGAGCCGCATCCGCTCCCCGTAGGTGTTGAAGATGCGCACGATGCGGGTATCGATGCCGTGCAGGCGGTGGTAGGCCATGGTCATGGACTCGGCGAAGCGCTTGGCCTCGTCGTACACCCCGCGGATGCCGATGGGGTTGACGTTGCCCCAGTAGTCCTCGTGCTGCGGGTGGACCTGGGGGTCGCCGTACACCTCGGAGGTGGAGGCCAGCAGGTACCTGGCCCCCTTGACCCTGGCCAGGCCCAGGGTCTTGTGGGTGCCCAGGGCCCCCACCTTTAGGATGCGGATGCCCAACCGCTCGAAGTCGGGCGGGCTGGCCGGGCTGGCAAAGTGGAGGATAAAATCCAGGGGCCCGTCCACATGGATGAAGTTGGTGACGTCATACTGGATGAAGCTGAACTTGGGTTTGCCGAAGTGCCTGGCCACGTTGTCGGCCCTGCCGGTGAGCAGGTTGTCCATGCAGATGACTTCGCAGTTCTTCTCCAGGAAGTAGTCACACAGGTGCGAGCCGATGAAACCGGCCCCGCCAGTGATCAGTAGGCGCATATCTGCTCCTTTATCTTTTTTATCTTCTTTACCTCCTTCTAATGCCCTGCCGCAACACCTCGGCGATACGCCCGGCCGCCCGCCCGTCCCACAAGTCGGGGACCGGGTAGGTCTTTCGCTCCTCCTGGTCGAGGATCCCCAGGGCGACCTCAACGATGCGCTCCGGGTCGCAGCCCACCAGGGTGTTGCTGCCCTGGGTGATGGTGACGGGCCGCTCGGTGCTCTCGCGCAGGGTCAGGCAAGGCACCTGCAGCACCGTGGTCTCCTCCTGAATACCCCCCGAGTCGGTCAGCACCAGCCGCGCCGCCCCCTGCAGGCACAACATGTCGAGGTACCCTGCCGGCTCGGTTAGGCGCAGCCCCGGGGTGTGCTCCAGGCGGGGACTCAGGCCAAAGCGCTCGACGTTCTTGCGGGTGCGCGGGTGGACCAGAAAAACCAGGGGCAGGCGCCGGGCGATGCGGGCCAGGGCGTCGAGGATACCGGCCAGGGTCTGCGGATCCTCTACATTGGATTGGCGGTGGAGCGTGACCAGGCCGTACCGGCCCGGCTCCAGGCCCAACTCCCGCAGGATGGCCGAAGCCTGTGCGCGTTCCCGCAGCCGCAGCAGGGTGTCGATCATCACGTTGCCCACCCGGAAGATACTGGTGGCCGGCACATGCTCGGCCAGGAGATTGGCGTCCGCATCCGCCGAGTAGGTGAAGAGCAGGTCCGAGAGGGCGTCGATGGCCAGGCGGTTGAGTTCCTCGGGAAGGCGCCGGTCCCCGCTGCGCAGGCCGGCCTCCACGTGGGCCACGGGCAGGTCGCGCTGGGCCGCGGCCAGGATGCAGGCCAGGGTGGAGGTCACGTCCCCCACCACCAGCACCAGGTCGGGCCGCTCCTTTGCCAGCACCGGGGCAAACTTGAGCAGGATGTCGGCGGTCTGGGCCGAGGCCCCCTCGCCCTGGGCCCCCAGGTAGCAGTCGGGGGCGGGCATCTCCAACTCCTCGAAAAAGATATGCGACATCCGGTAGTCGTAGTGCTGGCCGGTGTGCACCAAGAGCGGGGCGAAGTCCACTGGAGAGCGGCGCAATTCGGCCAGAATGGGGGCCACCTTCATGAAGTTGGGCCGCGTGCCGGCCACGACGACGATCTTCAGCGCCATACCAAGTCAATATAGAGGGGGGCCGAGGGCGGAGCAATCGCCGGCCCCATATGTGCCCGGCCTATGAGCAGACAGAGGGCCGAGACCCTCTACACCCGCAAAGGTTTTGGACTTCGCTGCTCCGGCTGAAGGCCAGAAAGCTCGATAAATAGGATAAAAACTGCGACTGTTTCATTAATATAAAAGGGCTTTTTCTATCGTTGACTTTTGCTTTTCAAATCCCTAAGTTAGACGCCGTACTCCCCCCACATCGCGTTGCTGGCACCAGCCCCCGGCGAGGGTTGCGCTGAAGACTTTTGTTGTCCTCTGGCGTTTCTCCACCTGTATAGAGTCCCATGCCCACCGCTGATTTTGTTCACCTCCACGGCCACAGCGAGTTCAGCCTGCTCGACGGGGGCTGCCGCATCGACGAGATGGCCCAGGCCGCCGCGGAGCAGGGCATGACCGCCCTGGCCATCACCGACCACGGCAACCTCTTCGGGGCCATCGCCCACTACCAAGCCTGCAAAGATGCCGGCATCAAGCCCATCATTGGCTGCGAGGTGTACGTGGCCATCGAGAGCCGGCATTTGCGCAAGCCGGCCCGGGGGATCAACAGCGGCTCCAACCACCTGGTGCTCCTGGCCAAGAACGCCACCGGCTACAAGAACCTCATCAAGCTGGTCTCCAAGGGCTATCTCGAAGGCTACTACTACAACCCCCGCGTCGACAAAGAGCTGTTGTGCCAGCACGCCGAGGGGCTGATCTGCATGTCGGCCTGCGTGGGTGGCGAACTGCCCCACCTCATCCAGCGCGAGGGCCTGGCTGAGGCCGAGAAGGCCGCCCGGGAGTTGATGGATATCTTCGGGGACGACTTTTATCTGGAAATTCAGCGCCACGGCATCGACATCGAGGCCAAGGTCAACGAAGGGCTGCTCAAGCTGCACCAGAAGCTCGACCTGCCCCTGGTGGCTACCAACGACTTCCACTTTTTGCGCGCCGACGACCACGACGCCCACGACGCCCTCATCTGCATCCAGACCGCCAAGCTCATCGCCGACAAGAACCGAATGTGTTATCCCGACGGGCTGTACATGAAATCGCCCGCGGAGATGCAGCGCCTCTTCGCTGACCTGCCCCAGGCCCTCGAATCCACCCTGGCCATCGCCGAGAAGTGCGACCTCAGGCTGGAGTTCGGCAAGACCAAATTGCCCGTCTTCCCACTGCCGGCCGGATACACCGATCCCGACCAGTACCTCCGCCACCTGGCCACCGAGGGCCTGCACCGGCGCTACCCCAAGGTGGACGAGGTCTTGCAGCAGCGCCTCGATTTCGAGCTGGGTGTCATCGCCAAGATGGGCTTCGCCGGCTACTTCCTCATCGTCCAGGACTACGTGCAGTTCGCCAAGCAGCACGGCATCTCGGTGGGACCCGGCCGCGGCTCGGGGGCCGGCAGCCTGGTGGCCTACACCACCGGCATCACCGACACTGACCCCATCAAGTTTAAACTGCTCTTTGAGCGCTTCCTCAACCCCGAGCGCATCAGCATGCCCGACTTCGATATCGACTTCGCTGATACCGGGCGCGACCGGCTGATCCGCTACGTGGTCGATAAGTACGGGGAGAGCAACGTCTCGCAGGTCATCACCTTCGGCACCATGGGCGCCAAGGCGGTGATCCGCGACGTGGGCCGGGTGCTGGGCGTGCCCCTGCCCGAGGTGGACCGCATCGCCAAGCTGGTGCCCGGCGAGCTGAAGATGACCCTGGACAAGGCCATAGCCCAGGTGCCCGAACTCAGGCAGATGAGCGAGGCCAAGGACGAGAAGGGCCAGCTCCTCACCTATGCCCGCAAGCTGGAGGGTCTCTCCCGCCACGCCTCGGTACACGCGGCCGCGGTGATCATCGCCCCTTCGGACCTGACCGACTACGTGCCCCTGTACAAGGCCCCCAAGGACGGCAAGATCACCACCCAGTTCGACGGGCCCACCTGCGAGGCCCTTGGCCTGCTCAAGATGGACTTCCTGGGGCTCAAGGAACTCTCGCTGATGGACGAGGCGGTGGAACTGATCCGCCTGCGCGAGCCGGCCTTTGACCTGAACCAGATCCCCTGGGACGACCGGGCCACCTTCGACCTCTTCAGCCGGGGCGAGACCATCGGGGTCTTCCAGTTCGAGAGCGGCGGCATGCGCGAGTACCTGGCCCAGCTCAGGCCGGATAATCTCGAAGACATCATCGCCATGAACGCCCTGTACCGGCCCGGGCCCATGGATTATATCCCCGCCTTCATCACCCGCAAACACGGCCGCGAGCCGGTGGCCTACGACCATCCCGCCCTGGAGTCCATCCTCGCCGACACCTACGGCATCATGGTCTACCAGGAGCAGGTGATGCAGATCGCCCAGAAACTGGCCGGCTTCACCCTGGGCCAGGCCGACCTTCTGCGCCGCGCCATGGGCAAGAAGAAGCCCGACGAGATGGCCGCCCAGAAGCAGGCTTTCATGGAGGGCTGCCGGGCCAATCAGGTGGACAGGCGCACCGCCGAGAAACTCTTTAGCGATATCGAGGTCTTTGCCGGCTACGCCTTCAACCGCTCCCACGCGGCCTCCTACTCCGAGGTGGCGTACAAGAACGCCTATCTCAAGGCCAACTATCCCAGCGAGTACATGTCGGCCAGCTTGACCACCGAGATGGGCAACCTCGACCGGGTTTCGGTGCTTTTGGACGAGTGTCGGCGCATGGGCCTGTCGGTGCTGCCCCCCCACGTCAACGAGAGCGCCCTCAACTTCGCCCCCACCCCCGAGGGCATCCGCTTTGGCCTGGCCGCCATTAAGAACGTGGGGGCCGGCGCCGCCCAGAACATCGTCGGAACCCGCGTCGCCGAAGGGCCAGCCGCCGACCTCTTCGCCTTCTGCCGCCGGCTCGATTCGCGCCTGGTCAACCGCCGCGCCGTCGAAGCCCTGGTCAGCGCCGGCGCCCTCGAAGGCATGGGCGGGCACCGGGCCCAGTTGCTGGCCGGCCTGGACCTGGCCCTTAAGGCCGCCCAGAAGGCCCAGCAGGAACAGGAGCGCGGCCAGATCAGCCTCTTCTCCCTGGGTGGGGACGACAACCCTGCCCCGGTGGTAGAGCAATTGGCCCTGCCCCAGACCGAGGAATGGACCCCCACCCAGCTCCTGGCCCAGGAGCGCGAACTGCTGGGCCTCTACCTGTCGAGCCACCCGCTGACCCGCTACACCCGGGACCTGAAAAACCTAGCCCAGTCCCTGGCCGAACTGGACCAGCAACAGGACGGCGCCCCGATCCGGGTAGGCGGCCTGGTCAGCCGCATCAGCACCTTTACCGACAAGCGCGGCCAGCCCTTTGCCTTTGTCACCCTTGAAGACCTCTCGGGCAAAGGGGACGTGGCCTTCTTCGCTGAGGCGTACAGCGCCCACCGCGCCCTGCTGGTCCAGGACCAGGTGATCATGGTGGAGGGGCGAATCTCCCAGCGCAATGGCCGGCTCAGCATCCAGGCCGAAAGCGCCCTGCCCATGGCGCAGGCCCGCGAAAAACTGACCCGCTCGCTCAACCTGGCCCTGCCCTACGAGGAGGTGCGCCCGGACCTGCTAGTGGAGTTGCGCCGCATCTGCGACTCTTTCTTAGGGCCCTGTGAGCTGCGCCTGCATCTGAAAAACGGCGGCACCAAGGACGCGGTGGTGCGCTCGCGCAGCATCAAGGTCAACCCCTGCGACGAGTTGATCCTGGCGGTGGAAGCCCTCATAGGCCCGCGCTCCGCCTGGTTGACCAGGACCCTGCCCACCCCCTCGGCCCCCCGCGAGAAACGGCGCTACCCCTCCCGCAGCGCGGCCCCCGCCGATTGACAGGCCGCTGCTGCCCACTAAATTCACCGACATCCCCCCTTCCCCAGAGAACTCATGCGCCTGTTCCTTCCCTTGTTTCTGGCCCTGTTGGCCGCCGGCTGCGCCCCGCGCGAGAACACCCCTCCCCAGACCGCCAAGGACGCCCCCCTCCCCCTGGCCGAGGGTTTCAGGGTGGAGAACTACCAGGGCAAGGTCCTGCTCCTCAACTTTTGGACCACCTGGTGCCCCCCCTGCCGGGGCGAGTTGCCGGACCTGGTTCGCCTGCACCGCGACTTCGACGCCGGCAAGGTGGCGGTGGTGGGCATTTCCATCGATGACCGCGGCACCTTTGAGGAAATCCAGGCCAAGCTGCGCCAGGCCCTCAGCCAGTACCGGATCGAGTACCCGGTGTACTTCGACAGCAAGATGGAACTCTACCAGGCTTTCGGCGCCTTCCCGGCCATCCCCACCACCTTCCTCATCGACGCCCAGGGCCAGGTGCGCAAGGTCTACGAAGGGGCCCGCTCCTACGCCGCCTTCGCCCAGGACATCCAGGCCCTGCTGGACGGCAAAAAAATAGAGGGGTGATCCGCAGCGGATCACCCCTCTGGCATCTGACTGTTGCCGGTCCTAGCTGGCGTATTCCCCTATAATTCCCTTGCCATGGCGCTTGACCAGCACCTCGCGGAATTTTTGCAGGCTCGTGCCGGCCCGCAGGTGCTCGATCATCGCCTTCTTCGACATCACCATCATTGTGCCGGTGGTGTAATCCGGGAAGCGGCTGAAGCTGTTGCCCACCTTCTCGCCGGTGAGGCAGCACTTGGTTTCCACGTCCAACTCGCGCTGCGACCCGGGGTCGAAGGAAAAGTCGGTAAGTTCTTCTTCTTCGCCGCCGCCGGCCACCGGCGGCATTCTCTCTTCTTCCATGGCGCTTCTCTTCCTGTTGGGGGACCAGGGATGCAAATATACGCCAAGCCCTCGAAAGTGCAAGGGCTAGAATGGCAGATCCTCAAACCGCGACAGCACCTTGGGCCCCTCGGGCGTCACCGCCACCGTGTGCTCAACTGGGCCGATAGGGAGCCGTCGAGGGTGACGGCGGTCCAGTCATCGTCGAGCACCCGCACCTCCGGGCCGCCCTGGTTGACCATCGGCTCCACGGTGAAGACCGCACCCGGTTCGATCTTCCAGCCCGTGTGCGGGCGGCCGAAGTGGAGCAGTTGCGGCTCCTCGTGGAAGGCCCGGCCAATGCCGTGGCCGCAGAAGTCGCGCACGATGGAGAACCCCTGGCCCTCCACAAAGCTCTGGATGGCGTGCCCCACATCTCCCATGCGCTCGCCTACCTGCGCGGCCCGGATGCCCCGTTCCATGGCCTGGCGGGTGACCTCCAGCAGCCGGCGGGCCTGGGGGCTGCCCTCCCCCACGATCAGGGAGACGTTCATATCCCCGTGGTACCCCTCTTTTTTGACGGCGATGTCCACCGACAGCAGGTCCCCTTCCTGCAACACCCTTTCGCCGGGAATGCCGTGGACCACCTCGTCGTTGACGGAGATGCAGATGCTGCCCGGGTAGCCTTTGTAGCCCTTGGCGCTGGGCACCCCACCCCGCTTGCGGATATAGGTCTCGGCCACCTGGTCCAGCCGGAGGGTGGTGACCCCGGGGGCCACCGCCTCCGTGACCTTGATCAGGGCTTCGGCAGCGATGCGGCAACTGGCGCGGATCTTCTGGATCTCGCGGGAGGACTTGAGGTGTACCATTGTTGTTTGCTCTTTAGAGTCCCTGACATAAGGATATTCGTCGGCCAAAGCGCGAGCGAGAGGTGCAAGGGCAAGGCGCCCGAAGCAGGCGTATTAAATCACCAATACGCCCAATAAGGGCAACGCAGTCCATTGCGCCTCGCAGCCGCGCGACGCCAGAAGGTCATTTTGTTTGGGGTTGTTAATTATTGACCAAGATCGGCCTTTGGCTTTCAGCCTGTCAAGACCATCCACTGCGAAAGGACCGCCATGAGCGCCCTCCAATACTGCCTCAACACCAGCACCATCCGCCCCGCTTCCCTGATGGACAAGATCCGCGTCGCCGGCCTTGCCGGGTACCGGGCTATCGAGCTGTGGAACGACGACCTGACGGCTCATGTGCAGGGGGGCGGCAGCCTGGCCGAGGTGCGCCGCGCCCTCGACGATCAGGGCCTGGAGGTGCCCACGGTCATTGCCGCCTTCGGCTGGCTCGAATCCACCGGCCCGGCCCACCAGCGCGCCCTCGACGAAACCAGGCGCCGCTTGGAGCAGGCCGCTGCGGTGGGCGCCCGCCACCTCATCGCCAGCCCGGCCACCGACCCCTGCGACCTGTCCGCAGGCGGGGCGCACTACCGCGAACTTCTCGAACTGGGCCGCCAGCACGGGGTGACGCCCGCAATGGAGTATCTGGGCTTCGTCGGCAGCGTCTACACCATTGCCCAGGGCTGGAGGATCGTGCAGGACGCCGCCCACCCGGACGCCTGCCTGATCATGGACCCCTTCCACATCCTGCGTGGCGGCTCGCCCCTGGCCGACATCGCCCTAGTGCCCGGCGGGAAGGTGGCCATCTGGCACTGGAACGACGTGCCCGGCACCAAGCCGGTCGGGCAGCAGGCCGACGAGGACCGGGTGCTGCCCGGCGATGGGGTCGGGCCGCTGAAGGAGATCGAGCGCCTGGCCCTGCAGCAGGGGTACCGGGGCTTTGTCTCACTCGAACTCTTCAACCCCGCCCTGTGGCAATGCGACCCCGAGGAGGTGGCCCGCCTCGGCATGGAGAAGATGAAAGCCTACTTCGCCGGCTGATTTTTGCCTTGGCTGCGGGGCACTTCGCTCTTTTTTGTGGACATCCCCACCGCACCTGGCCAGCTTCAGGGAAAAAGACCCCTGAGCGCTTTTGCCGGACGTCGCTTGTCTCGACCTGAAGACCGGCGAGCAGAAGACCACGTTCTTCTTCATGCTCAACGCCTTCCTGTGTTCGCGCCTAGGCACCGACCAGGACTCAACCGGGGACGAGAGGAGGTCAATACCTACCTGGCCCACCTGCTCCTGTCGCTGGCCGACGGCCGCTTCTATACCGAGCACACCGAGGTGCTGGGCGCGACCTCGGCCGAGGTCTTTGCCAAGGCCGAGGAGGAGGACACCCCGCGCCACAAGGTCCAGGTCTACCGGGCCACCGCCGACCACCGCTTGGTCTCCTTTGGGGTGTTCAGCGGAGCCGGGGAACGCCAGTCCCTGTAATGGCGGACCACGATCAACCCGGTATTTCACCTGGAAGAGGCTCAGCAGTATAACAGTGGGCCGCCCTTTTCGGCAACCGCCCTCCCTCCCGCTACCGGGGCCTGTCCCTGGAAAGATCGGCGCGCATTTCGCACTCTACTGTATGGTGCTGCCCCACCTGACCGCCAACTACCTCCAGCTCGTGCCCCGCCTGAGCCCTGGACAGGCCTGCCACCTGGAGCGGAAGGCCCATCAGGCCGCCCAGCCCTTCATCCGGGAGGAGGCTCTCAATCGCCGGCTGGACGCCTACATCCAGTGGCAGACCCCCGGGGGCGCCGAGCACCGCCGAATTTTTTAGGAAGCGTGCAGCCGAAACGGGCAGGTGGACCCGGCCTTCGATCCGGCGCGTTTAAGTGGGGGGATCGCCGGCTGAGAGGCCCCGGCCTCACAGACCCAGGATCTCCCGCGTCACCCTGGGCAGCAGGTGCCAGTCGCGCAGCTCGTAGCGGTTGCCGTCCACGTCCTCGACCAGCGCCCGGTACCAGGAGAAGGGCCGGATGCTGGTGCGGATGCCGCGGATCTCCAGCCGGCGCGGGCCGCGGCTGGTCTCCACCTCCATGAAGACCACCCCGAACTCCTCGCCGATTTCGTGGATCTGGGTGATAACGGGGCGGAAGTAGATCTTGTCCAGTTCCTCGCGCAGAAGCTGCTGGCTCTGGGCGTCCAGCAGCGCCGGGTTTTCGAGCAGCCCCAGCTCGGCTCCGTCGGCCAGGAAGAAGCCGATGTAGCGGTCGGCCGCCTCCAGCGGAAAGGCCCGCCGCACCTCCACCCCCTGATGCTCCTGCCCGCCCACCTGCACCACCAGGTTGCCCCGCACTGAGCGGGCAAAGCGCAGTTGGCCTGGGTCCAGCAGGTGGTCGGCGTAGTTGTGGCCGCGGTCTTCCATCTCAGACAGCCCTCATCCGCGCCATCTCGGTCTGCATGTCCACCAGCTTGCGGTACAGACCTTCCGGCCTGGACAGCAATTCCTCGTGGGTGCCCACCTCGACGATGCGGCCCTGGTCGAGCACCAGCAGCCGGTTGGCGTTTTTCAATGTCGAGAGCCGGTGGGCGATGGCAAAGGTGGTGCGCCCGGCGATGAGCCGGCCCAGGGCCTCCTGGATCTCGTACTCGGTCTGGGTGTCCACCGAACTGGTGGCCTCGTCGAGGATGAGGATGCGCGGGTCGCTGATCAGGGCCCGGGCGATGGAGATGCGCTGGCGCTCCCCCCCCGAAAGGCGCGCCCCCCGCTCCCCCACCTCGGTATCGTACCCGTCCGGAAAGTGCATGATGAACTTGTGGGCGTTGGCAGCCCGGGCCACGGCAATGATCTCCTCGCGCCTGGCCTCGGGCTTGCCGTAGGCGATGTTGTCGGCGATGCTGCCCTGGAACAGCAGCGGCTCCTGCAGCACCACCCCGATCTGGGCGCGCAGCTTCTGCTGGGCCAGATCCTGGACGGGGCTCCCGTCGAGGAGCACCACCCCATCGGTGGCGTCGTAGAAGCGCGAGATCAGGTTCACCAGGGTGGACTTGCCCGCCCCGCTGGGCCCGACGATGCCAATCATCTCCCCCGGCGTCACCGCGAAACTGACGTTGTCGAGGATGCGGGCCGAGCCGTCGTAGGTGAAGCTGACCTGCTGGAACTCCACCGCCCCCTGCACCACCCCGGGGTCCTTGGGTTGGTCGAAGTCAGCCACCTCGGCGGGGGTGTCGAGGATCTCGAAGACCCGCTCGGCGCTAGTAGCGGCGCTCTGCAGCCGCTCCGAGAGCAGGCACAGATCGCGCACCGGCTGGTAGAACATGGTCATGTAGGAGATGAAGAGCTGCAGCTCCCCCACGCTCAAATCGCCCCCCAGCACCTTGTTGCCCCCAGACCACCAGATGATCAGCGAGCCGATGGAGGTGATGAAGGTCATGCCCGGCAGGAAGAAGGAGCGCATCTTTGTGGCTTCCATGCGCGACCGGCGCACCTCGGCGTTGCGCCGGTCGAAGCGGTCGATCTCGCGGCGCTCTTGGGCAAAGGCTTTGACCACCTTAGCCCCGGGGATCGTGTCGGCGAGATGGGCGTTGAGCGAGGCGATACGGCGCCAGATGCCGTGGAAGACCCAGTGGATGCGCTGGGTGTAGAAGAGGGTGCCGATGACCATTAGGGGCGTGGGGATCATGGCCATCAAGGCCAGTTGCCAGTCGTAAAGGAGCAGGACTAGGCCGATGCCCACCAGGGTTAGGATGGAGATCACCATCTCCTGGAAACCCTCGGTGATAAACTCCTGCAGCCGCTCGGTGTCGCTGGTCACCCGGGTCATGATCCGCCCGGTGCTGTGCTTGTTGTAGAAGCTGAGGGCCAGGAACTGGAGATAGTTGTAGACCTCGGTCTGCAAATCGTAGATCACCCGCTGCCCGAGCCAGCCCAGGGCGTACACGCGCGCCCCGGCGATCAGAGCTCGGGCCACGTACACCCCCAAAAGCCCCAACACTGCAACCAGCAGCAGGTCTCTCGCGTTGGGCGCGCGCGAATCCGGCACCAGCACGTTGTCCAGCAGCCAAGCGTTGAACTGGGCCGGGACCAGGCTGATGCCGGTGAGGGCCAGGGTCAGCAGGAAACCGCCCAGGGCCTTCCACCTGTATGGCCGCACGTAGTTGAAAAGCCGCCAGAAGGTCTCGGTCTTGCGGATGCAGTTGGGGCAGACCTTGCTTCCCGGCCGCAGGGCGCGGCCACAGGTGGCGCAGTGCTCCACCGCCGGCAGGGCCGGCGGGGGCGGTTCATCGGCGGCCACCTTCCCCAGGTCGGCCAGGGCCGCGCTCACCACCTGTGGCAGAGAGGAGAACTTGTAGTAGATGCTGGGGGAGAAGCGCAGTAGTTCGACGGTCTCGTCGGCCAGCTCGACCAGCAGGACGCCGTTGCCCACGTAGTTGCGGCTGTGGACCCGCTGCACCTGCTGGAGGGGGATGGAGACCGCCTGGCCGTCGTGGTGGAGGACCAGCAGGCGTTCGTCGGTGAGGGCCAGCCAGGACTGCCCGTACCGGCCCTGGGGGGTGATGTCGGCCGAGAGCAGGACCAGTAACAGTTCGCGCGGATGGAACTGGCCGCGCAGGCGGTCGGCGGTCTCTGGCGGGATGGGTTCGACCAGATTCACGCCGGCCTCGATGTATTCCCTATTGCCACTCTTACTTTTTGGTTATTTTTTTGGATGCCGTTTCAAATTAAACCATCCCCGAAGCCCTGGCAACCTGTGCCCATGTTATTGCCCCAACCCGACCCCCAACGCCTCCGCCTGCGCCCCCAGCTCCTGGACGGCCTGCGGGGATTGCTGCGCCCCGACCAGGTGATCCACCTGCCTGAGGACCTGGCGGTGTACGAGTGCGACGCCCTCTCGGCGTACAGCCAGCGACCGCTGGCGGTGGCCCTGCCCGAGTCCACCGCCGAGGTGGCGGCGCTGATGCGCCTGTGTCACCGGCTCGGGCTGCCGGTCGTGCCCTGGGGAGCCGGCACCGGCCTGTCGGGCGGAGCCCTGCCTCTGCAGGACGGCCTGCTCCTGAGCCTGGCCCGCCTCAATCACATCCTCGACATCGACTTGGAAAACCGCACCGCCACCGTGCAGCCGGGGGTCACCAATCTCACCGTGACCCATGCCGTCCGAGACCGGGGTTTTTATTACGCCCCCGACCCCTCCAGCCAGATCGCCTGCACCGTGGGCGGCAACATCGCCGAGAACTCCGGCGGGGTCCACTGCCTCAAGTACGGCACCACCACCAACAACGTGCTTGGCGTGGAAGTGGTGCTGGCCAACGGCGAGGTGGTGCGCCTGGGGGGCAAGGGCATGGACCAAGCCGGCTACGACCTGCTGGGCCTCTTCACCGGCTCCGAGGGCTTGTTGGGGATCATCACCGAGGCGGTGCTGCGCCTCTTGCCCCGCCCCGAAAAGGCCCGGGCCATGATGGCCGCCTACGACAGCGTGGAGGAGGCCGGCCAGGCCGTGGCCGCCATCATCGGGGCCGGCATGGTACCCGCCGGGCTGGAGATCATGGACCGGCTCTCCATCGAGGCGGTGGAGACCTTCATGGGCGCCGGCTACCCCAAGGACGTGGAGGCGCTGCTGCTAGTGGAACTAGACGGGGCGACCAGCGAGGTGGACCACCTCATCGGCACCGTCGAGGAGTTATTGCGCCGGAGCGGAGCCACCCAGATCCGCAGCGCCCGCAGCGAGGAGGAGCGCCTGCGGATGTGGGCCGGCCGCAAGGCCGCCTTCCCGGCCATGGGCCGGCTCAGCCCCGACTACTACTGTATGGACGGAACCATCCCGCGCCGGGCCCTGCCCCGGGTGCTGGGCCGCATCCGCGAACTGTCGGCCCAGCACGGCCTGCGGGTGGCCAATGTCTTCCACGCCGGCGACGGCAACCTCCACCCCCTCGTCCTCTACGACAGCAACCAGCCCGGGGAGCTGGAACGGGCCGAGGAGTTGGGCCTGGAGATCCTCCGCCTCTGCGTCGAGGTGGGCGGGGTACTAAGCGGCGAGCACGGCATCGGCATCGAGAAGTCGGCGCTGATGGGGGAGATGTTCACCGAAGAAGACCTCGAAGCGCAGCGGCGGATCAAGACCGCCCTCGACCCGGAGTGGCTGCTCAACCCTGGCAAGGTCTATCCGGTCCTGCACCGCTGTATCGAGGGCGGCCGGGCCCACGTACACCAAGGCAATCAGCGCTTCGCGCATCTGGAGCGCTTCTGATGCTCACTACCGCCGAGGCCGTGCAGGAGCAGGTGCGCCGGGCCCTGGAGCAGCGCACCCCGCTGCGGATCTTCGCCGGGGGCACCAAGGACCGGCTGGGCCGCCCCGCCACAGCCCTCACCCCCCTCGATTTGTCCGGGCTGGAGCAACTGGTCAGTTACGAGCCGCGCGAGCTGATCTTGGTGGTGCAGCCGGGCATGAAGCTGCGGGCGGTGGAGGAACTCTTGGCCGGCGAAAACCAGCACCTGGCCTTCGAACCGCCCCATTGGGGGGAGGCGGCCACCATCGGCGGGGCGGTGGCCTGCAACCTCTCGGGGCCGCGCCGCTTCAGGGCCGGGGCGCTGCGCGATTTCATCCTGGGCATCGAGATGATCGACGGAGGCGGCCGGCGCATCTGCGGCGGGGGCAAGGTGGTCAAGAATGTGACAGGATATGATTTGCCCCGCACCCTGTGCGGCAGCTTCGGCACCTTAGGGCCGCTGACCGAGTTGTGTTTCAAGGTGTGGCCCCGGCCCGCCGCCTCGCAGACCCTGGTGGTCCACGGCTTGTCCGCCGCCGCTGCCGTGGCGCAGATGACCGGCCTGGCCGGCCGGCCCTGGGAGATCACCGGCCTGGCCTATGCCTGTGCCCGCCTGCTGATCCGGGTGGAAGGGCCAGAACCGGCGGTGGCGGCCCAAGTAGGGCAGTTGCAGGGGTTGTTGGGCGGGGAACAGGAATTGTTGGAAGATGCCTCCTCGCGCACCTTCTGGCGGGAACTGCGCGAACTGGAACCCTTACAGCCAGAGCCAGGCGAAGTGCTCTGGCGTTTCTCCCAGCCCCCGGCCGAGGCCGCCCGCCTGCAACAGGCCCTGAAGCCTCACGGGTTGCGCCGCTATGCCATCGACTGGAGCGGCGGCCTTTTGTGGGGGGTATTGCCCGCCACCGCGCCGGCCGCCGATCTGCACCAACTCGCTCTTGTCCACCAGGGCCTGGCCTGGCGTTTCGCCGCCAGCCCCGAGGACCCCAACGAAGAAGCTTTCAGCCCATTGTACCCCGGCCTGGCCCGCCTCAACCAGCAGCTCAAAAACGCCTTCGACCCGCACGGGATTTTTAACCCGGGGCGGATGGCGGCCTAGTTCAGAACACCTGCCCGGCGCGGTACTCGGGCGGTGGGGTGGGTTCGTCGCTGAGCCACTGGGCCCGCCCCTGCTGCGCCCACACGTATTGATAGTCGTAGCTGGCGTCGGGCGGGGAGAGGTTCCCCCGCGAGGGGTACTTGGCGATGGCCTTCTCCACGAGGTCCACCCCCAGCCCCGGCGCATCCGGCACCAGGATATGGCTGTCTTTGATCTGCGGCTGCCCGGTCATCACCTCATAGCGCTGGGGCACGTCGTCCTCCAAGTGTTCCAGAATAAGAAAGTTGGGCAGGGTGGCCAAGAGATGTACCGCCGCCATCTCTGCCACCGGCCCCAGGGAACCGTCGTGCGGGGCCATGGTGATGTAGTGGGCCTCGGCCAGGGCGGCAATCTTCTTCATCTGCCACAGGCCGCCGGCCCGCCCGGTGTCGGGCTGCACCACGTCGATGATCTCCCGCTCGATCAGTTCCCGCACCCCGTACACCCCGGCGTGGCGCTCCCCGGCGGCGATGGGGATCTCCACCGCCTCGGCCACCCGGGCAATGGCCTCGATGTTCTCGGGGGCCACCGGGTCCTCGTAGAAGAGCAGGTCGAACTCCTCCAGCCGCCGGCCCAGGGCGATGGCGTCACGGGTGGTCAGCCAGGGCGGTCCGTGGACATCCACCATCAGATCCACCTCCGGCCCCACCTCCGCGCGGATGGCGACCACCGTCTCGACGCAGTTCCTCAGCCCCCCGGTCTTGACCGCGTTGTACCCGCGATCCACCAGTTGGCGGGCCCGCTCGGCGCTGTGGGCGTGGGCATATACCCGCACCCGGTCGCGCATCTTCCCCCCCAGCAGGCTCCACACCGGCACCCCCAGGGCCTTGCCCTTGAGGTCCCACAATGCCATCTCAATGCCGGTCATGGCCCCGCTGCCGACGATACCGGTCATGCCGTGGCACATCATCGCCGCCAGCATCTTGTGCCACAGCCGTTCGATATTGCCGGGGTCCTCACCCACCAGCAGGGGACTGAGGTCCTCAATCGCCGTCTCCACCACCCGGGGCCAGCCGCTGGCCTCCCCCACCCCGTAGATCCCCTCATCGGTGAACACTTTCACAAAAAGCCAGTTGCGGGCGGCCCAGCCCCCGGCCTCGGGCGGGGCGGCGTGCATCAGGTAGGTCTGGATGTGGGTAATCTTCATCGACACTGCCTCGGTTAAAAGATAAAAGTGAAAGTATAGGAAATGCCGCGGCCCGGCACCAGCGCCCCTCACGGGTTTGACAGGCTCTTTTCTTTTTCATTAATTTGTCCGTTTCTAATGATTTAAGCCGCGATGCGCCGCCGGATTTCCCCTTCGGCCCGGCCGGCGCTTTTCCCAGTGGGTCTGTCTTGTCGCTTGCAGCCAAAATGCTGGGTTCTATCCAGGCGGAGATCGATCTCTTTGAAGAGCGCCTGGATCAGGCTCTGCAATCCGAGGTCGAACTGGTGCATCAGGTGGCCCGCTATTTGGCCCCGCTCAAAGGTAAGCGCCTTCGGCCGGCCCTGGCCGTGCTCAGCACCCGAGCCGCCGGGGGCTGGGACGAGCGCGTCATCGACGCCGGTGTGGCCGTAGAGATGATCCACACCGCCACCATGATCCACGACGACGTGGTGGACGCGGCGGGGGTGCGGCGCGGCAGGGAGTCCATCAACGCGGTCTGGGACAGCCGCATCGCCGTGCTGATGGGCGACTTTCTCCTTTCCCGGGCCCTGAACATCCTGGTGGATTTGAAAAACCAGCAGGCCCTCGAAACCGTCTCCCGGGTAACCGAGCGCCTGAGCCAGGGCGAGATCTACGAGATCCAGATCGGCCGGCAGGCCGACACCCGCGAGGCGTCCTATTTCGCCATGGTCAGCGACAAGACCGCCTCGCTGATCGCCGCCTCCTGCAAGCTGGGCCCCATCCTGGTGGGCGCATCCCAGGAGACCATCGAGGCGCTGGGCCGGTACGGGGAAGCCCTGGGGCTGGCCTTCCAGATCGCCGACGACGTGCTCGACTTCACCGGCGACGCCGATACCTTGGGCAAGCCGGTGGGACACGACCTGCGCGAAGGCAAGATCACCCTGCCCCTGATCCGCGCCCTGGCCGCCGCCCCGCCGGCCGAGCGCGAAAAGGCCGAAACCCTGCTCAGGCAGGTGGAAAAAACCGAAGCCGAGTGGGGGTGTATCGTCGCTTTTGTGGAGGACCACCAGGGCTTGCGCTCGGCCCGCCAGACCGCCCGCCAGTACGGGGAGCGGGCCGAGGAAAGCCTGCAAATGCTCCCGGCTTCCTTCGCACGCCTGGCCCTGCAACAGGCGGCGCGGCTGGTCGTGGAGCGCGACAGCTAAAGTGGCCCACCTGGCGGGCTGGCTGCTGGGCGCCGTCGGCCTGCTGGCGGTGCTGCTGCTGCTACCGGCCCCCGAAACCGCCACCCCGGTGATGAGGGCCCATCTAGCGATGGGCACCGCGATCACGCTCAAGCTCTATGGCCTGGAGGAGGGGGAAGCCGGACCACTGATGACTCTGGCCTTCGCCGCGATAGACCGGGCGGACACCCTCCTGAGCCGCCATTTGGAGGCCAGCGCGCTGAGCCGCCTCAACCGGTTGGCCGGCGGGCAGGCGGTAGCGGCGGCGCCGGAGATGCTCCAGGTGCTGGAGCGGGCCCAGTATTTTGCCGGGCTTTCGGGTGGGGCCTTCGACGTGACGGTGGGGGCGGTGTCGCGCCTGTGGGACTTTCCCAACTGCCGGGTGCCCCCCGCAGCGGACCAACTGGCCGCGGCCCTGGCCTTAGTGGATTACCGGCAGTTGCAGGTCCGGCAGGGCCAAGTGTCCTTCCTGCGCCCCGGCCTCTACCTGGACCTGGGCGCGGTGGGCAAGGGCTTTGCCGCGGACCAGGCAGTGGCCGCCCTGCAGGCGGCTGGCTCGGCCTGCGGCCTGATCGACGTAAGCGGCAACATCCGCTGCTGGGGCCGCAAACCCGACGGCTGGCCCTGGCGCCTGGGGGTACAGCATCCGCGCCTGGCCGACCAGCAAGTCGAGGTGGAAGACCCGGGTCTGCCGGCCCTGGCCACCTCGGGCGACTACGAACAGTATTTCGAGTACCGCGGGGAGCGCTTCCACCACCTCCTCGACCCGGCCACCGGCTACCCGGCCCGCCGGGCCCTCAGCGCCACAGTGTGGGCTGAAACCGCCACCGACGCCGATATCCTCTCGACGGCGGTGTTCGTGCTGGGGCCGGAGGCGGGCCTGCAACTGATCGCGGCCCTGCCCCGGACCGAGGCCCTGGTATTTTACGAGGAAGGGGGCCAGGTGCGCCACCGGGTTTCGCCGGGCCTGGAAGGCCGGCTCCGTTTTGCCGCTGGTGATTGAAGGCACCTTTAATCGAGAGTATAACGAATGAAAACCCACTGGAAGCAGTTGCTGATCCTGGCCCTCATCGCCCTCTCCGGGTATTACCTTTACCCGACCATCCAGTTCTACGGGCTGTCTCCGGAGCAGCGCGGCACCCTGCACCACAACAATCCCACCCAGTTCTACGACCAGCACAAGGACGCCATCAACCTGGGCCTCGACCTGCAGGGGGGCATCTACCTGGTGCTGGAGGTGGACCTCAGCCAGTTGCCTCCCGACCAGGCCCAGGACGCGGTGCAGCGGGCCCTGGAGGTCCTCCGCAACCGCGTGGACCAGTTCGGCGTGGCCGAGCCCACCATCCAGCGCGAAGGGGCCAACCGCATCATCATCGAACTGCCTGGCATCCAGGACATCGAGCGGGCCAAATCCCTGGTGGGCCAGACCGCCTTGCTCGAATTCCAGATGGTGGAGCCGACCACTGAACGCGACCGCCTGCTCCAGCGCCTCAACGCCGTCCTGGGAGGCGCGGCTGCCCCCGACAGCGCCCAGACGCCGGAGGAGCAAAGCCTCTTCGGCCAAGAGCCGACCCAGCCTGAAACCCCCCAGGGGACCAACCTGCTTTCCCTGCTCTCCTCCCAAGGGGGCGAGGTGGTGGTGGCCAGCCGCGAGATGCCCCGGGTGAAGGCCATGCTCCAGGCTCGGCGGGCCCTCGACGCCATCCCCGGCGACGTGGAGTTCCTCTTCAGCAGCAAGCCCGAGGGGCCGCCAGGCAACCTGTTCTACCGCCTCCACTTGGTGCGCAAGCGCCCCGAGATGACCGGCGCGCTGATCCAGGACGCCCAGGTTTCGGTGGGCCAGAGCGTCGAGAACATGGGGCAGCCCATCGTCGAATTCTCCACCTCCGAGGACGGGGCCAACACCCTGCGGCGGGTCACCGGGGCCCACATCGACGAGCGCATGGCCATCGTGCTCGACGGCACGGTGTACTCGGCGCCCACCATCCAGAGCAAGATCCCCAACGGCCGCGGCATCATCACCGGCAGCGGCACCCAGGAGGAGGCCAAGGACCTGGCCATCGTGCTGCGGGCCGGGGCCCTACCCGCCAAGGTGGAGATCATTGAGGATCGCACCGTCGGCCCCTCCCTGGGCCGCGACTCGGTGGAGCAGGGCAAGACCGCCTTCATGATCGCCACCGCTCTGGTCGCCCTCTTCCTCCTCCTCTACTACCGCCTCGCCGGCCTGGTGGCCAACATCGCCCTGGCCCTCAACATCTTCTTCCTGCTGGGTACCCTGGCCTACTTCCACGCCACCCTGACCCTGCCCGGCCTGGCCGGCATCGTGCTGACCGTGGGCATGGCGGTGGACACCAACGTGCTGATCTTTGAGCGCATCCGCGAGGAGTTGCGGGCCGGGCGAACGGTGCGCGCCGCCATCGACTCCGGCTACCAGCACGCCATGTCGGCCATCGTCGACTCCAACGTGACTACCCTGATCGCCGGCATCGTGCTCTACCAGTTCGGTACCGGCCCCATCCGCGGCTTTGCCCTCACCCTCTGTGTGGGCATCATCAGCAGCCTCTTCACCGGCATCTTCGTCACCCGCGCCATCTTCGACGCTCTCACCCGCAACAGCAAGGCGACCACCCTCAGCATCGGCCCGGTGAACATGTTGGCTAGGCTGAACATCCCTTTCATGCGCTGGCGCAAGGTGGCGGCCTGGGGCTTCTCCGCCTTTCTGCTGGGGGTGGGCCTGGTCTCCATCATCGGTGTCAACGGCCTTAAGTCGGGCATCGACTTTGCCGGCGGCACCATGCTCGAGGTCCACTTCGACCCGCCGGTGTCCGTCGAGCAGGTGCGCGGCCAGTTGAGCCAGGTGCAGGTGGGCGGCCGCACCCTGGACCTGAGCAGCACCGAGATCAAGCAGTTCGGCTCCCCCAACAATCTGCTCTTGCGCATCTCCGAGGGCGAGACCGGCACCGAGGTGGCCGACGCCCTCAAGAACACCCTCAAAACCTCCTTTGCCTCCAGCATCAAGAGCGAACAGGACTGGGTGCGCCGCCAGGAAAAGGTCGGCCCCAAGATCGGCGCGGAACTCAGCCGCGACGCCCTGCGCGCGGTGCTGACCTCGCTGGTGCTGACTATGATCTACTTGGCCATCCGCTTCCGGGTCCAGAAGGACCGGGTCGGGCCCCACGGCTTCACCTGGGGGGTCGGCGCGGTGCTGGCCACCTTCCACGACGTGCTCATCACCCTGGGCCTCATCTCCCTCTTCAGCATCGAGCTGAGCCTGGGGGTGGTGGCGGCGCTTTTGACCATCGTCGGCTATTCCCTCAACGACACCATCGTGGTCTTCGACCGCATCCGCGAGATGCTGCAGGGGTCCCGCCGCGAGAATGTCTTCAGCCGGCAAAACTTCATCACCCTGCTCAACCTGGCCGTCAACCAGACCTTTAGCCGCACCACGATTACCGGCATCACCACTCTGATGTCGCTGATCGTGCTAATGGTTTGGGGCGGCGAGGTCAACCGCGACTTTGTCACCGTGCTGCTTTTCGGGTTGATCGTGGGCACCTACTCCTCCATCTTCGTGGCCAGCCCCATCCTGCTGGTGCTGACCAAGTTCGGGGAGGCCAAACAGAACCGCCGCCCGTAGCCGGGTCCCGTGAAAAACCTCGCCATCTGCAGCCTGGCCCTGCTGCTGGCGGCGCTGGGACCGCAGCGGTCCCAGCACGGTCTTTTCGACGCGGCCTGGGCCCTGGGGGTCCTGATGCTGGTGGCTTTCGTGGCCCAGCGGGCGGCCGCCGGCCTGCGCCTGCCCCCCCTCACCGGCTGGGTGGCCGCCGGCCTGCTGCTGGGGCCGGGGCTGCTCAAGCTGGTCCCGCCCGACCCCACCCTCCATCTGCTCCATTCCTTTGCCGCCCTGTGGGTCGGTTTCGGCGCCGGCCTGGAACTGCCCCTCCGGCCCGCGATGGGTCGGCGTCCGGCCCTGGCCATCGCCCTGTCCACCCTGGGGGTGTTCCTGGCCGTCGCCGCCGGCCTGGCCCTGCTGGCGGGGGTGCCCTGGGAACTGGCCCTGGTCGTCGGCGCCCTCTCCTGCTTGTGGGGGCCCTTCACCACCGCCGCAGTGGTATCCGACGCCCAGGTGGTCTCCTGGGGGTTGGTGGGCAATGGCTGCGGCCTACTGCTCCTGTGCGGGGTGCTGGTACTGCTCCAGGGCCAGGGCCTGCTGCCCGCCGGGGCACTCGCCCTGGCCGGAGCCCTGGGGGCCTCGCCGCTGGCCGGGGCCCTGGTCGGCAGCCTCCTGGGCCGGCTGCGTCTGTGCGCCACCCCCAGGACCGCCCTGGTCGGCCTGGGTGGCGGCTTCCTGCTCTGTACCCTGCTCATCGACCAGTTCCAGCTCTACGCCCTGCTCTTCGGCTTTGCCGCCGGTTGGACCCTGACCCGCCACCCCGACCAGCGGCAGCAGGTGGAACCGGGCGCCCGGGCGGTGCAGCCCCTCTTCGCCATGCTCTTCTTCGCCCTGGCCGGCGCAACCCTCGACCCGCGCCTCCTGTGGCCCCCGGCAACCGCCCTGGTCCAGAACGCCCTGATCCAGGTCCTGGCCCTGGTCCTGTTGCGGGGCTGGGCCCTGGCCCGGCTGGCCCCCGCCCCCCGGCCCCGCCCCTGGCTGCTCCTGCCCAAGGCGGCGCTGCTCTTTGAACTGGTCTACCACCCCGGAGGTGGCCTGGCCGGGCTGCTGGCCGCCGAGCCGGCCCGCCTGCTGCGCCAGCTCGCCCTGGCCGAACTGCTAATACACGTCTTCGGGCTGGCAGTAATCGCTTTTCTGCTCTACCGCCCCCGCCCGGAGACATCCGACTCAATTGTGCCGAGGTAGGGCGATTCTTATATTTTAACTTTTCTGTACTTATGGACGCGATTCGCGCCAACTGGCAGGCCCTGCAGGAGCGGATTTCCCGGGCCGCCCTCGCCGCCGGCCGCGACCCGGCCGGGATCGAGGTGGTGGCGGTGACCAAGACCCGCACCCCCCAGGAGGTGGAGGCCGCTCTGGGCTGTGGGCTGCGCACCTTCGGGGAGAACCGGGTCCAGGAAGCCGCCGCCAAGAAAGTGCAGGTGCGCCTGCCGGCCCGCTGGCACCTCATCGGCCATCTGCAGGGCAACAAGGCGGGCAAAGCGGTGGAGCTTTTCGACCTGGTCGAGTCGGTAGACAGCCTGCGCCTGGGGGCCGAACTGGACCGGCGGGCCGGCCTGGTGGGCCACCCCCTGGAGATCCTGATCCAGGTGAACACCTCGGGCGCCCCTCAGCAATCCGGGGCGGCTCCTGAACAGCTCCCTGAACTGGCGGCCCAGTTGGCGTCCCTGCCGCACCTGCGTCTGCGTGGCCTGATGACCATCGGCGCCCTTAGCCCCGATGAAGCGGCGGTGCGCTCCTGTTTCGCCCGCCTCCGCCGGCTGCGCGACCAGTTGGCGGGGCAACTGCCGCAGGCCGACTGGAGCCTCCTGTCCATGGGCATGAGCGGGGATTTCGAGTGGGCCATCGCCGAAGGGGCCAACCTCCTGCGCCTGGGCACGGCGCTCTTTGGGGCGCGCCCGGCCTGAAAGGAAAAGCGTGTTCGACCACAGCTATTTCACCGGGGGGGTGATCGGCATCGTCGTCTCCCTGATCAACATCTACATGTGGATCATCATCATTCGGGTGCTGATCTCCTGGATCAACCCGGACCCGTACAACCCCATCGTGCAGTTCCTGCGGGGGATCACCGATCCGCCCCTGGAGGCCATGCGGCGCATCATGCCGCGTTTCCTGTGGTCCACGGGCCTGGACTTCACCCCGCTCCTGCTGATCCTGGTGCTCCAGGTCATCATGCTCTTCCTCAAGAGCATCCGCGTCTGAAACCGATGCCGGCATGACGAAAAAGAACCGTTTCACCGAGGTTCCCTCCTCAGTGGATTTCCCCAAGCAGGAAGAAGAGATCCTGCGCCTGTGGAAGGAACTGGACACCTTTGCCAAATCCGTGGCGCAACGGCCCGCTGACCACCCCTTCCGTTTCTACGACGGCCCGCCCTTTGCCAGCGGCCTGCCCCACTACGGCCATCTGCTGGCCTCGATCATCAAGGATGTGGTGCCCCGCTACTGGACCATGCGCGGCTACCGGGTGGAGCGGCGCTTTGGCTGGGACTGCCACGGCCTGCCGGTGGAGAACGAGGCCGAGCAGCAGTTGGGCCTCAAGTCGCGGCGCGACATCCTCGGCTACGGGGTGGGGGAATTCAACGAATTCTGCCGCACCCTGGTGCTGCGCTACGCCGCCGAGTGGCAGCGGCTCATCGACCGGGTGGGCCGCTGGGTGGACTGGGACGACCAGTACCGCACCATGGACCTCGAGTACATGGAATCCATCTGGTGGGTGTTCAAGACCCTGTGGGACAAAGGGCTGATCTACGAGGGCTACAAGTCCCTGGCCTACTGCCCGCGCTGTGCCACCCCCCTCTCCAACTTCGAGGTCAACCAGGGCTACCGCGACGCCCAGGACCCCTCGGTCACCCTGCGCTTTGCCGTGCGAGGCCAGGAGCGCACCTTCCTGCTGGCCTGGACCACCACCCCCTGGACTCTGCCCTCGAACATGGCCCTGGCCGTGGGCCGCGACATCGCCTACGCGCGGGTGGAAATGCAAGCTGGCGAGCGCCTGGTGCTGGCCCGGGCCCTGGTGGACAAGGTCTTCGAGAAACAGCGCGAGCAGATCGCCCGGATCGACGAGGTGACGGCGGACGAGCTCCTGGGCTGGACCTACGAGCCCCTCTTTCCCTACTTCGCCGATTTGCGCGGCCAGGGGGCCTTCCGGGTGGTGGCCGGCGACTTTGTCTCCACTGAGGAGGGCACCGGCATCGTCCATGTGGCCCCCGGTTTCGGCGAGGCCGACTACCAGTTGGGCCTACAGGAAAACATCCCGGTGGTCTGCCCCATCGACGAGGACTGCTGCTTCACTGCCGAGGTGGCCGACTACCAGGGCCAGTTCGTCAAGGAGACCGACACCCCCATCATCCGCCGGCTGCGCGCAGCCGGCCAGCTCTTCGCCGAGGGGTCCCTGGTCCACACCTACCCCTTCTGCTGGCGCTGCGACTCGCCGCTGATATACCGGGCCATCTCCACCTGGTTCGTCAAGGTGGAGGCGATCAAGGATCGCATGCTGGCGGCCAACCAGCAGATCTGGTGGATTCCCGAGCACATCAAGGACGGGCGCTTCGGCAAATGGCTCGAAGGGGCGCGGGACTGGGCCATCAGCCGCAACCGCTACTGGGGCACCCCGCTGCCGGTGTGGCGCAACGAGGAGACCGGGGAGATCCTCTGCCTGGGCAGCCGCGCCGAACTGGAGCGCCTCAGCGGGCAAAAGGTGCAGGATCTGCACAAGCACTGCATCGACTCCCTCGAACTGCCCTCGCCCACCGGGAAGGGCGTGTTGCGCCGGGTCCCCCAGGTGCTGGACTGCTGGTTCGAGTCGGGCGCCATGCCCTACGCCCAGGGCCACTATCCCTTTGAGAACAGCGAGCGCTGGGAGCAGAACTTCCCCGCCGACTTTATCTCCGAGGGCCTCGACCAGACCAGGGGCTGGTTCTACACCCTGGTGGTGCTGGGAGCGGCCCTCTTCGACAAGCCGGCCTTCAGGAACTGCATCGTCTCGGGCATGTTGCTGGCCGAGGACGGCCGCAAGATGAGCAAGCGGCTCAAGAACTACCCCGAGCCCACCGAGATGCTCGCCGTGTACGGGGCCGACGCCCTGCGCCTGTACTTGCTCGACTCGGCGGCGATGAAGGCCGAGGAGTTGCGGCTGACTGAAACCGGCATCAAGGAGAGCCTGCGGGCGGTGATCCTGCCCCTGTGGAACGCGTACAGTTTCTTTGTCACCTACGCCAACATCGACGGCTGGACCCCCGACAAGGGCCGGGGCGTGGAACCCAGCCACCAGCTCGACCGCTGGGTGCTCTCTGAATTGCAGACCCTCATCCACACCATCAACGCCGAGATGGAGGCGTACCGCCTCTACAAGACCGTGCCGGCGATGGTGGAATTTGTGGACAAGCTGACCAACTGGTACATCCGCCGCAGCCGCCGCCGCTTCTGGAAATCCGCCGACGACCAGGACAAAGCCTCGGCCTACGCCACCCTGTACCAGGTGCTGGTGGAGTTCTCCCAGACCCTGGCCCCGGTGCTGCCCTTCGTCAGCGAGGCCATCTACCAGAACCTGGTGCGCGGCTGGGATTCGCCGCTGGCTGAGTCTGCCGGCGGCGCACCTGCCCCCAGCTGGAACCCGCAGGCCCCCGAAAGCATCCATCTGTGTGACATGCCCCAGGCCCGGGAGGAGCGCCGCGATCCGCCGCTCGAAGCGCGAATGGAGCTGGCCATCCGCGCCGTGGCCCTGGGCCGGGCCCTGCGCAGCAAGCACAACCTCAAGACCCGCCAGCCCCTGCGCCGCCTCTTTCTGTTGCCCCCCAACGCCTCCAGCCGCGCCGGCCTGGAGGAGATGAGCGCGGTGATCGCCGAGGAACTCAACGTCAAGGAAGTGACCCTGGTCGAGGAGGAGACCGCCCTGAGCGAGATCTCCTACAAGCCCAACTTCCGCGCCCTGGGCCCTCGCTTCGGCAAACAGATGAAAGAAGTGGGCGCCCGAATTCAGCAACTCACCTCCACCGAGGTAAGCCAGCTGGCCGCCGGCGAGACGCTGGCGGTGCCGGGAGGCGAGATCGGCATTGGGGACGTGGAGGTGCAGCGCCGCGAGAAGCAGGGGGTGGTGGCCGCGGTGGAGGAGAACCTCGGCGTGGGCCTCGACATCCACCTCGACGAGGAACTGGTTTCCGAGTGTACGGCCCGCGAGTTCGTCAACCGGGTGCAGAACATGCGCAAGGACGCCGGCCTGGAGGTAGCCGACCGCATCCGCCTGTGGGCCCAGGGCGACGCGGGGGTGGAGCAGGCCGTGCAGCAGCACCGCGAGTACATCGCCGCCGAAACCCTGGCGGTGGAAATGAAGGTGGGAGAACTGCCGGGCCACTGCCTGGCGCAGCAGGAGTGGCAGGTCAACGACCTGCCCTGCACCATCGCCCTGGAACCGGGCGAGCTAAGCGACACGGAGGACGCTGAGACCCGCATGAACGGAACAGACCTGCAGCACTTCAAGCAACTCATTCTGGCCAAACGGGCCGAGGTGAGCCAGGACCTGGAGGAGCGCCACCGCGTCTCGCGCAGCGACGAAGCCCAGGAATCCTCGGAGGACCGCTCCGCCTATTCCCTGCACATGGCCGACCGCGGCACCGACGCCATGGAGCGGGAGAAGAACATGCTCCTCGTCCAGCGCGAGGGCGACTACCTCGACTACCTCGACGAGGCCCTGCAGCGCATCCAGGCCGGGACCTACGGGGTTTGCCGCTCCTGCAAGGGCCCCATCGCCCGGGCGCGGCTGGAGGCGGTGCCCACCGCGACCCAGTGCATCGACTGCAAGAAAAAAGAAGGCGACGGGCCGCAGCCGTGATCTGGCTCTGGCTGGCCCCCCTCATCCTGGCCCTCGACCAGGCCACCAAGTGGCTGGTGGCCGAGCGCATGGCCGAGTACGAGTCCATCCCGGTGCTGGGGGATTTCTTTCGCCTGACCTTCATCCACAACCGCGGCGCCGCCTTTGGCATCGACGTGGGCAGCCCGCTTTTGCACCTGCTCTTCTCGCTGGTGGCCCTGGGCGCCCTGGGCTGGATGTTCTACACCGCCCCGCCGGAGGCGCGGCTTTTGCGCTGTAGCCTGAGCATGGTGCTGGGCGGGGCGCTGGGCAATATCGCCGACCGGGTGCGCCTCGAAAAGGTGATCGATTTCTTCGACTTTGGTTTGGGCGACTGGCGCTGGCCGGTCTTCAACGTGGCCGATACCTTTGTCACCATCGGCATCTTCCTGCTCTTCCTCACCTACAGCCGGCAACCCCAGGCCCAGGCCCCCACCCCCCAGCCCCATCCCCCCGGCGACCCGGCCTGACCCTGGGCGGGGGATGCCCATGGAGATCCAGGTCCCTCCCGACCAGCCCCCGCAGCGCCTCGACCTCTTCCTCGGCAGGCACTGCCCAGACCTCTCCCGCAGCCGCATCCAGGGGCTGATCAGGGAAGGGGCGGTGCGCGTCAACGGCCAGCCCACCCGCGCCAGCTACCAGATCCGCCCCGACGACACCATAGCCCTGAACCTGCCCGCTCCCACCGAACTGTCCGTGGCCCCTGAGGATATCCCTCTCGACGTGATCTTTGAGGACGAGGATCTGCTGGTGCTGAACAAAGGACCGGGCCTGACCGTACACCCGGCCCCCGGCTTCTGGCAGGGCACCCTGGTCAATGCCCTGCTCCACCACTGCCGCGACCTGTCGGGCATCAACGGGGTGCTGCGGCCCGGCATCGTCCACCGCCTCGACCGCGACACCACCGGTCTCCTGGTGGTGGCCAAGAGCGACCAGGCCCACCGCCACCTGGCCGACCAGTTGCAGCGCCGCGACCTGGAGCGCCGCTATACCGCCCTGGTCTGGGGCCACCTGCGCCTGCTCCAGGGCCGCATCGAGGCGCCCATCGGCCGGCACCCGCGCGACCGCAAGAGGATGGGGGTGGTGGCCGGCGGCCGGGCCGCCCTCACCCATTACCGGGTGGCCGAACCCCTGGCCTTTCTCAGCCTGCTCGACCTGCGCCTGGAGACGGGCCGCACCCACCAGATCCGCGTCCATCTCCAGCACCTGGGCCATCCGGTCTTCGGCGATCCGGTGTACGGAGGCCGCTCCCCCATCCGCGGCCTGAGCCCGGCGCAGCGCCTGCGGGCCGGAGAGCTGCTGCAACTGCTCCCCCGCCAGGCCCTGCACGCCCGCAGTCTGCGCTTTGCCCACCCCCGCAGCGGTGAGTTCATCGAACTGAGCGCCCCCCTGCCCGCCGACATGGAGGCCCTGCTCGCCGCGGCGCGCGCCCCAGCCAGTTGACTTTGGCCTCCGGGCAAGTTCATTTAATGGGTCGCCGCCCCCGGTAACTGGGCGCGGCGTCCCTCATCCAGCACCCTGGAGATGAACACCTTATGAACCCACGCCTCAACGCAAGCCAATAGTGCAAATGGCCAAATTGTTAAATCGGCAGCCCTTAACAAAGACGCTCGAACGATTTATCGACTCGGAAGAGTCGAGTGGGCTTCTGCTGATTGCCTTTACGGTGATCTCATTGTTGATTGCAAATTCGTCAAGCGGCACGGACTACGTGAGTTGGTGGCAAACGCGGGTTGGCGGTCTGAGCCTTGAGCACTGGGTCAACGATGCACTGATAGCAGTTTTCTTTTTACTCGTCGGGTTGGAACTTCAGCGTGAGCTTTACAGCGGGGAACTATCCAATGCCCGAAGCGCCCTGCTTCCGATGTTCGCGGCCGTCGGGGGAATGGTCGCCCCTGCACTGATTCATTTTTCGCTCAATGTAGGAACACCAACCCAGGCAGGGACCGGGATTCCTATGGCGACCGATATCGCGTTTGCGCTTGGAGTTATGGCTCTTCTGGGCAGCCGCATTCCAGCGTCGATGAAGGTCTTGGTGGTGGCGTTCGCCGTCATTGACGATTTCGGCGCGATTCATCAGAGCTTTTGTCAAAAGTTGTGGATGAGGGGTGAGCGTATCCTTCATGATCAAGCCGCGTTTTTCCGTTCGCCATCGACGAATATCGCCCCGGCGATGACGTGATCGAGGAGGCGATAGCCGCGCAGTCGCTGCCATCGTTTTTCCGCTTCCCGGGTCAGCTTGAAGGCCATGGTCAGGGTGGCCAGGCGGGAGCCACAGCCCTTGGTCTGT
>Ga0194121_10001113_pt1 | contig 46814 bp, 52 predicted proteins | sample TA2MahCa50mmetaG_FD_148609 | JGI IMG/M metagenome (GOLD analysis project Ga0194121, IMG submission 148609) | Freshwater microbial communities from Lake Tanganyika, Tanzania - TA2015020 Mahale Deep Cast 50m | ecosystem: Environmental > Aquatic > Freshwater > Lake | place: Tanzania: Lake...
GACTATTTTAACTGCTGCGACTGCCGGTTCTGCCATTGCATCACTAGACGATGCGATCGGTGAGTTAGCGGCTAACCGTTCTCAGGCTGGTGCGCTGATCAATCGCCTTGAGCACACGGTGTCGAACCTGATGAATGTGAGCCAGCGTCTGCAGGAAGCGGTGTCGGGCGTTGAAGATGCTGATTACGCAGCTGAGTCTGCAGCCCTTGCACGCGGCATGGTGCTCGCCCAGGCCGGTACCGCAATGCTCGCCCAGGCAAATCAAGCACCCCAGTTCGTGTTGGCGCTACTGAGGGCTTAACGAGACGCAAGGCCGTCGTAAGTTAACGTCTCTCACTTTGGAGAAATAAAATGGCACCAAGATTGGCTAAAGGAATTCAAGCCTACCGAGAACTCGAAACTGAGACCATAGCGCATGGCGGCAAGGGCGCTCAGCTGGTTGTTTTGTTGTATGACGGTATTGTTGAGTCGCTCGTCACAGCTCGAGGGCATACCGAGCGGAAAGAGTTTCGCGATGCCAGCCAGCACTTTACGCGTGCAATGACGATCGTGTCAGGTCTTCGAGAGACACTCGATTTTGAGGGTGGTTCGCCGGTCGCACAGGATTTACTGAAGTTTTATAACTCACTGACTTTGCAGATTATTCATGCGCAAACGCGGAGGGATGTCGCTCTCCTTGGGAAGTGCGTGGACTGGGTGAAGTCAGTACGTGAGGCATGGCTTGAATTATGCCGGAGAGATGACCCGGCGTTCGCGACGGGAGAGGGTGAGGATACGAATCGGTTGGCAGCGGCACGCAGTGGTGCCGCGGTCGCCGCTGCCTGCTAGGGGCGGATTCTCATCATCTCTTTTGGAGAACGGCGGGGGGTGCACCTCCCGCCGAACTCTGAGTGCAAGAAAATTGCCCTGAATTTTCGTTAAAGTCCGTCTGGGTTCGGTCGACTAATCGATTGAGCGGGGGATTTTCCGGGCACCATACCGGGCACCATACCGGGCACCATACCGGGCACCATACCGGGCACCATACCGGGCACCATACCGGGCACCACACCGGGCACCAGACCGGGCACCATACCGGGCACCACACCGGGCACCACACCGGGCACCACACCGGGCACCATACCGGGCACCATACCGGGCACCATACCGGGCACCATACCGGGCACCATACCGGGCACCACACCGGGCACCATACCGGGCACCATACCGGGCACCATACCGGGCACCATACCGGGCACCATACCGGGCACCACACCGGGCGACTATCTGTCGTGTTTCAACGGATTTTAGGAGATTGAATCGTGGCTGTGGTGATAAATTCAAATGTGTCTTCGATTACCGCTTCTCGTATTTTGACCGGGAATCGTGCAGAGCTTGAAAAAGCGATGGAGCGTTTGGCCTCGGGCAAGCGCATTAACAGCGCGGCGGATGATGCTGCAGGAATGGCAGTCGCCGCGAAAATGCGTGCTGATATTCGTAGCTTGAATCAAGCAGTCCGAAATACAAATGATGCGATTTCGTTGGTGAATACATACGATGGGGCGGCTACTGAAGTCGAGTCGATCTTGATCCGTATGCGTGAGCTGGCCGTGCAAGCAAAGACCGGTACGTATACCGACGCTGACCTTACCAATGCGAACTATGAGTACGATGCCCTAAAGACCGAGATCGTTCGTATAACGGCGACAACCACTTTCAACCGCTTAAATATTGCAGGCGCGAGTGGAACGACGGGCGGGACAGGCTCCGCCGCCAACTCGCTGACATTCTACGTCGGCGCGGATACTGCGAGAACGGGCAACTCGATAGTCTTTTCAGGCGAGTCCTTGAACCTAAACATGACGGTTTCGGCAAGCGATTTGAAGACTATTACCTCCACAACGAATGCGACCTCCGCTGTCGCGTCCGTCGATGATGCGCTCATCACGCTCGCGGTTGATCGTGCGCGAGCTGGTGCGATGATAAATCGACTGGAGCATACCGTCTCAAATCTGATGAATATTTCTCAGCGGTTGCAAGAGGCTGTCTCCGGAGTTGAGGACACTGACTACGCGGAAGAGTCTGCAAATCTCGCGAAGGGAATGATCCTGCAGCAGGCCGGCACGGCTATGCTTGCCCAGGCAAACCAGACGCCTCAATACGTTTTGCTGCTCTTGCGCTCTTAATGCATAAATGGGGTTAATTTATGTCAGCGCCAATTAGTTCAGTTGATTTCGGTACGATTCAGCTGCCTGATGGTGGGCCAACAAAGGAGGATGGCGGGAGCTATGGACAGCATTCGGTATCGGGAGGTTTTGTGGCCGATACCCATTCCGTGAAAAGTCGACAAGCCGAATCTGCCGAATCCCAGGCGGCGAGCGTGCAGGTACGCCTACAAGAAGCCGGTTCGAACGTTCGAGTGGGAGTCGAGTTAGTGAACGGCAGCACTGTCTTTACTGTTCGAAATGCTGACACCGGACAAATCATTCGGAAAATTCCGAGTGATGAAGCAATAAGAATTAGTCAAAACCTGGATAAGCTTACAGGTCTGTACCTGGATCGCCTCGAATAAACTTCAACCTTCGCCGTCCCCGACCCGCACGCCGCGTCGGGGACGGTGATCGCCGAGCGAGCGTAAAGATTCGGGGTTAACCCTCGCATCCCCCTCCCAATCGCAGCGCTTACGTTGACGTTCCGCTATTCTTCAAGCCCGTAGAGGTGTACCTACCCGTAGACGTGCACCTAACGGGTTTGAATAAATGACGAGTGTGACCGATGGAATGGGCGCCCTAAAGCGCGGCGACCTTGAGGTGGCCGAGGGTATTTTTGGCGCTCTTTTAAAGAAAAACACTAGAGACGCGGCGTCGCTGCGTGGCCTTGCGCTGATTTGTCTTGCGCGAAACGATTCGAAATTCGCCTTAGAGCTGCTATCCATCGCAGTAAATTACCAGCCCGACTACCTAGAGGCGCGATGTGATATCGCACGGATTTTTACTTCTCAAGGTCAGTATCTTGATGCACTTAAAATTTTAGATATTGCGATAAGTGATGAAATTGACCTCTCGGAAGCACAGCTTCTGCGAGGTAACGCGCTGCGGGCCTTGGGAAGATTGCAAGACGCTCTAGCGTGCTATGAGCGCGGGGATGCGCCTGAGTATTACGAAGAGTTTTCGATTAATCGCGCCAATGTATTAGTTGATTTGAAGCGTTTTGATGAAGCAGAGCGCCTGATCGCTTCAATCGTCGCTTCTCGTCCTGACAATGAACACGCACGGTTCAATCAGGCTTTATTGCACTTGCGGCTTGGGCAATGGCCCTCCGGATGGCCGCTGCAGGAATCGCGGGTCAAAAAAATAAAGGATAAGGGATGGCGCACGGGCGGCCTACGGGAGGAACTTAATGAAAAGTCTCAACGAGGTTGCCGACCTACAGTTCTGGTTTATTCGGAGCAAGGCTTAGGGGATGTCATCCAGTATTTGCGTTTTTTATCGCCATCGTGGTGGACGATGGCGGAGCTGACCGTTCAAGTGCCGAAGGCGCTTACAGAAATTGTTGTAGAAAATTTCCCTCATTTAAAGGTTACGACAGATCCGAGTATTTTGGATCAAGACTTTGACCTGAAAGTCTCGTTGCTCAGCCTCCCGGCGGCGCTTGGTTTCCAAAGTGAGCAAGAACTTGCCGCGCAACCTTACATCAGGGTGCCTACATCCCGTGTTGCTGCGTTTCGGGAGACCGTAAGAGGACAGTCGATGGAGCGATGTATCGGGGTGCAGTGGCGCGGGGCTGGAAATCCACGACTCATCAATCGATCAATGCCAATAGAGTCCTTGAGTGCACTGGCGAGACACAGCGACCGGATTGTTTCGCTTCGCCAAGAGCCCACCGACGCTGAGGCGCAGTGGCTCGATGGTATGGGGATCGTTCGACTTGATTCTCTGATGATGAGTTTCATCGACACGGCGGCGGTAATCGAAAATCTTGATATCGTCGTGACCGTTGACACATCAATTGCGCACCTATCGGGCGCGATGGGGAAACGTACATTCGTGCTGATTCCGTACGCAGCAGCTTGGGTATGGATGGAGGGCCGGGCGGACTCGCCCTGGTACCCCTCGGTCACCCTCATTCGTCAAAGGGCTCCCGGCGATTGGGCGTCTTGTCTCGCGGCGTTGGAATTGATGCTTTAGTTCTGCAGAGCGATTTTGGCGTCATGCCTGCCGCTGACGCCGTTAGCGTACCGCGCCGCCGCCGCCCGTAACGGTGGGGCTTGCGTTTCGGAACATCTCTCCGTAGCCTCCTCTCTCGGCGCTCTCGCACCCTCACATTCCTGCTCCCAAACGAAGCGCGTCACCGGGAGCGACGCCTCTATGAGGGATGTGAACTATGGCTATTTCTCGCGCGGATTCCAGTCGTCTCAATGGTGCTCAGAGCTCGGGGCCGGTAACGCCCGAGGGTAAGGCCGCATCGAGTCAAAATGCCCTTAAAACAGGAATTTTCTCGCAGCAACGTCTACTGAGCGATGAAGATCCTGCCGCCTACCAGGCACTCGTCGAGTCACTCAACGACACCTTCAACCCCGCTTCGATGGTTGAGCATTTACTCATCGATCGTATGGTCATGGCGCGCCAGCGTCTTGCGCGTCTTGAGCGCGCGGAGGCTGCGGTCATCGAACTCGCCCGTAACAACTACTCGTTCGATATGGATGAGAACAAATGGGCGCGCTTCGGTGGTTACGGACTCAAAGTGCAGTTGTCGGCTATCAGCAACAAAACCAAAACGACGCTCGCAGCGACCCGGGATGCCCTGGTGGAGTCTTCACTTAGCATGCTGCACGATACCGAGAAGTTTGTGCGCTTGGCTGCGTCACTCCATCGTGAGTTTGACACCGCATTACGGTTGCTTCGTGAGGAGCAAGCCCGTAGGGTCGGAGCAATGACGATTGAGCGGGCCGTCATCGCGAGCCCTCCGGCGAAGGAGGAGGCCCCGGATGGCGAGTAGTTGAAACTAGGGCGTTTTACAAAACGAACCCGAGCGCGCCCCGCTGGCAGTTCGTTCGGATGTGCCGATGGCGGCGTTTGTTCTTGCCGATTCAGGCTGTGAATCGGCTAATGTGGCAGCCGATGCGATTGAGTTCAGCCCCATGAAGTTGCGTTTATTGGGTCAAGCCAACTCCCTCGGTGGAGGCACTCACTTTCAGGAGTTTCTGACGGCGCTACGGCAGGCAAAGATTTCAAGCCCGACGGTCGAGGCCTACGACCCCTGTGCCCTTGAATCGTTGGCTATTGCCGCGGCGCAGTCGACACCCGATGACATCAATGTCTGGTTTTGGCCGGATCGCAATGTAGGGTTTTTTCGTGGTAGGCAAATCGTGTGGGGCGTCTTCGAAAGCACCCGATTACCGCCTGCTTACCTCTCGATGCTCGAGGGTTTTGATCGCGTGTGGGTACCGAGCGCCTGGGGGCGCGATACGCTGATCGCCAACGGCTTCAGTAGATCAAAGATTGATGTTGTCCCGGAGGGCGTGAATTCAGAGCAATTCATGCCGACGTCGCTCAAGAGCGATCGGACCGGCCGACCGTTCCGGTTTCTCACGATCGGGAAATATGAAGAGCGAAAGTGTTACCCGTTGTTGCTCGATGCCTTCAACGCGACATTCGGTAATCAGCGCCAGGTGGAGTTGGTCATCAAGGCAGATTTTTTCCTGGATCATGACCGCAAACGCCAACAACTCGAGCGCGAGGTCGCATCACGAAATCTTCGCAATGTCTCTCTGGTGTGGGGAGATTGGCCCCAGATTGCGTTGCGCGAGGCGTACCAAGCCGCCGACGCCTTTGTTTTGCCGACTCGCGCCGAGGGTTGGGGCTTGCCGATTATCGAGGCGTTGGCGTGTGGGACGCCTGTGCTGACGACTCACTACAGCGGGCAAGCGGCGTTTCTTTCCGCGATCGCCGGAAATTTCCTCGAGATCGCGTATTCGAGGACTACGATTCGAGATCCGGAATTTCTTCAATATTGGCCCGGAGTCGATACCCTCGGCGGCGAATGGGCGGAACCGAATTTCGATAGCCTGTGTGCAGGGCTTTCGGAGATCGTTCGGAATCACTCACAATGGACGGAGCGGGCCCTTTCCGCCAGCGAGATCATCAGACGGGACTTCTCCTGGGACCGTTCGGCCGAAAAGGCAATTCGGGTGCTGCAGGATCTGGGGTGGCGGGGTTAAACATCCGCCGGGACCGGTCGACTACGAGGGTGTGAAGAGTTAAACCGTCTGGAGCACCACCATGTCGGCCCTGGCACTGAAGGCTTACCAAAATACCGCTCTCGAGTCTCGTTGTGAGACCTCAAGCAAGCGCGACCTCGTCATCATGATGTACGACGCGGCGATCGATTCGATCCGCCTCGCGCGCGAGCATGCGGTCCGTGAGGAGAAACGGGCGGCGAGCGCATCTACCTCGCGGGCAATTTCAATTCTGGCCGGCTTACGGGAGACCCTTGATCGTGGCCAGGGCGGTTCGGTCGCTGCGCATCTTGATGATTTTTATCAGTTTTTGATGCGCCGTTTGGTCCGTACGCGCGGCGGTGCGTCGAGCGAGGACCTCGCTGAGTGCCAAGACCTTCTCGGGCAGGTTCGAGAGGCTTGGGTTGCCATCACGCCCCAGACTGTCGGACAAGTGAATCGGCGCATGTTTGTTGTACATTCTTAAGTCTTCCCCTAAGATCTAAAATAAGATCTAAAAAAATAAGATTAAAATAAAGAGCTAACACCGACTTCCACCGGCTCTGGCGTTAACGGCCGAGCGGGGAATCGGATGGGGGGTGGCATGTCGCGCGGAAGAGCGGCGGGTTAAGCGGCCTGTGGTCGCGTGGACGGCATCCGCCTCCTTAATTGAGGGTGATCCACTCGAATCGCTCGCGGGCGACTCAACCATCATGCGCTCCCTGCGCTCGCTCGTCCGCCGAGTGGCGGCAAGCGATAGCACGGTGCTTGTGCTCGGTGAGTCCGGCACCGGCAAAGAGCTTGTCGCTCAATCCATCCATCGTCTCTCGACTCGCGAGCGCGGCGCTTTCGTGCCCGTAAATTGCGGGGCGATTCCGCACGAGCTTCTTGAGAGCGAGCTCTTTGGACATACCAAGGGTGCCTTCACGGGAGCGCTCACCGATCGTCGCGGCCGATTCGAGATGGCGAACTCGGGCACGTTGTTTCTCGATGAAATTGGCGATATGCGGCTTGAGATGCAGGTAAAGCTGCTGCGTGTGCTGCAGGAGCGAGCGATTGATCGTGTGGGCGATGATCGGCCTTTCCCCGTTGATGTACGGATCATTGCTGCAACGCATCGCCATCTCGAAGACGCAATTGGCAACGGTGAATTTCGAGCTGATTTGTACTATCGCCTCAATGTCATTCCTCTTTATGTGCCGCCGTTACGCGAGCGCGATCAGGACGTGCTGCTCCTTTTTGACCATTTTGCACGTCGAAGCGCCGGGAAAGATTGCGCCCCCGTGCGGGCGGGACACTGCCTGCAAGAGTGGATGGTCGGCTACGACTGGCCGGGCAATTGTCGCGAGCTGCTTAACTTTGTTGAGAGACTCTCCGTGTTATGGCCTAGTGAGGAGCTGACACTTACCAAGATTCCTAGCGTTTTATTGCCGCGAAAACGCGGGTCAGTTGCGCCCACCACCGAGGAACAGCGCGCCGTCCTTGATATGTGGCAATGGGATGAGAGTGCGGAGAAGTCAACCCCCGTCGAGGGGGGCGCGGACGCGGAGGCATCGCTCGCCTGGGCCGCGGGTGTTGCAGCGCCAGCGCTGCCCGCTGCGGCAGCGAAGATGACGACGGTCGATCTGAAAAAACTTCTCTCTGATTACGAGGCTGCTTGGATCCGCGAGGCGATGCGGGTGACCTTGGGCAACATCACCCACGCGGCCGAGCTGCTCGGATTGCCTCGAACCACTTTCATTGAGCGACTGCGCAAGTACGAGCCCTCGGCTTTTCGACAGTAGGCGAGATTCAGTCAGGGGTCTTTTCAACCTATTGTTTAAAGTAAAGTTTTCTTTTCTGGCACGCGAGTTGCTTGCGTAAACCCGATCCTCTAAATGGGTAGCACTCCGTGCCAGCGACCGCGCACCACAGTACTGATTCGCTCACCGCCCCAACCGTGGCCTCGTCGGTATCGACGATCGACTCCCGTGATGGCGAAGACCCGCAGATGGTGGTGGGCGACCCCTTTACCGAGCAGTTGCTGGCGCTGGCGTCGCGCGTAGCGCGTACGGAAGTAACGGTCCTGATTGCCGGGCCCTCCGGCACCGGGAAGGAAGTTTTAGCTCGAGCGATCCATCAGCACTCGTTGCGAAAGAAGGGTCGCTTCATCGCGTTTAATTGCGCGTGTCTGCCCGACTCAATGGTCGAGGACTTGTTGTTCGGTCACGAAAAGGGTGCCTTCACCGGTGCAGTGCAACGGTTTGAGGGTTTTTTCGCGCAAGCCGATGGCGGCACGCTCTTTCTTGATGAGGTTGGCGAGCTGCCGATCTCCGTACAGGCTAAGTTATTGCGCGTGTTACAGGAGCGCGAGTTCACGCCGCTTGGATCGACGCAGGCGCAGAAGACTAAATTCCGTTTACTTGCCGCGACAAACCGCAATCTTAAAGCGGACGTCCAGGCAGGACGATTCCGCGAAGATCTGTACTATCGACTTAACATATTTCCACTGCAGGTGTTGCCGCTAAAGCAACGCCCAGGCGACATTTTGCCGCTTGCGCGGGCACTGATACAGCGGCACCGATACATCTCTGGTGACGTACATCTCGATGCGAGTGCGATAGCTGCACTACACACCTACGATTGGCCAGGTAATGTTCGCGAACTCGAGAACGTCATTCAGCGCGCAATGGTCGTCACGGATGGACCGCTTCTTACAGCGGCACACCTTGGACTCGACGCCTGGCTGCCGCAGGATGCAATTTCAATGACAATGGGTGTCGATGGCTCGGCGAATACGCTAGCTGATTTTCATCGCATGGAGTCTATTTCCACAGCCGATACGGGTCAGGACCGGACTGGCGTCTCAGGGAGCATCACGCCAACCGAACTCTCACTCGCCGATCGTCGCGCAGCGCAGGAAGCGGAGGTTATTCTCGCCACACTGAAGACAACGCCTACCAAAACACTGGCAGCGGCTCGACTTGGAATTTCTGAGCGTACGCTTCGATACAAACTTGCTCGTCTGCGTGAGCACGGATTGATGGCGGCAGGCATATGAGCGTTCCATCAGTGGCCATGCAGCAGGCTCTTGAGCATTTACGTGCGATGCGCGAAGCGGCCCGTCCGCCTGATGCGGGTCTTGAGACCCTGCAGGGCTCTGCCTCCACGATGGTGGACGCTAAAACGCATCAGCCCTCATTTCTCGAGACGATGCGTTCAGCGGTCGATTCGGTAAATACACAGCAATCGCTATCAAGACAGTTACAGAACGCTTACGTACGGGGCGAGGACGTCTCGCTGACCGATGTAGCGATTGCCATGCAGAAGTCCTCTGTGGCTTTCGAGGCGACAGTACAGGTGAGGAATAAGATTCTTGAATCCTACAAAGAAATCATGAGCATGACGGTGTAATCTGATGGCAGCGGTCGAAGCAGATATTTTAAGGTCGCGACTCGATGGCGAGGGTGCAGGGGCTGGCGTGATGGTGACCACCTCACGGGATGCTGCGCGCCCATCGCAGCTGATGACCGCTAAGGATGCGGGCAGTGGAGCGGTAGCGAACTTTCTCCAGCAGCCCATAATTCGCTCGACCTTACCCTACGTCGGTATCGCGCTGGTCTTGTTGCTAGCGGTCGTAGCCTATGTGTCTCTATCCACACCGCCGCCGCGCATGCTTTATCCTGAGATGGCCGATGCCGATAAAGAGGCGGCACAGCAACTACTGGAAAAAAATGGGGTGGACGTTCAGCTTGATCGCGGGACCGGGGCGCTTTTGGTTCCGGCGAGTGAGTTCCACGAGGCACGCATCATGCTTGCGGCGGCTGGCCTGCCGAAAGATGCCACATCGGGTTCATCGAGAATGAATGAAGCTATGCCGCTTGGCACGAGCCAATTCATGGAGCAGGCGCGCTACAACGCAGCGGTCGAGGAGGAGCTTGCGCAAAGTGTTCGCAGGATCAATTCAATCAAAGATGCTCGGGTTCACCTGGCATTACCGCGGCAGAGTGCGTTTGTTCGTGATCGAGCGGATCCAAAAGCGTCAGTCATCGTAACGCCCTTTGCGGGTCGTACAGTCAGCGACGGACAGGTCCAAGCGATCATCCATCTAGTGTCTTCCAGTATTCCATACATGGCGCCGACTAATGTGTCGGTCGTCGATCAGTTCGGTCGTCTGTTGACGGAGCCTGCGGGCGCGAAGGATCTCAACGCCAGACAGCTTGAGCTACGCCAAAAGTTCGAGGCTGATTATGTCGATCGGATCAGCCAGATGCTGACGCCGATTTTCGGAGCCTCGAACGTGCGTGCACAGGTAAACGCCGATCTTGATTTCTCAGTGATTGAGCAAACCACCGAAAACTTTGACCCGAATAACGCGGGTACGCGGATACGCTCCGAGCAAGTAAAGCAAAGTAGCACCACTGAGCCACGCGCCTCAGGAGTTCCTGGATCACTGTCCAACGAGCCGCCGGCACCGGTTACCCCGACCGCAGCACCAAATATTACCGCTGATCCGAATGCACCAGCGGCGCAGGCAACTGCAGCAACACCCCCGACGAATGAACCCGTAGTACGCGGTCAAGAACGAAGTGAAAGTCGTAATTTTGAAATGGATCGAAGTGTTCGTTATGTTGTCGATCCTGCACCGCGTATGCGGCGGTTGTCGGTCAGTGTCGCGATCAACGATGCGATCGCCGCACCGGGTGACACAGCACCACCGGCCCGTAAGCCGCTACCGGCTGCGGAAATTACGCGATTAACTTCCCTCGTCCAAGGTGCGGTGGGCTTTGATGCAACACGCGGCGATGTGGTGAATATCATCAGCATGAGCTTTGAACCGCCCGTCGCCGAAGTCGAAACCCCGATCTATATGCGTCCGGCGGTGATTGACATCGCCAAATACCTGGCCGTCACTTTGGCAATCGCCTTACTTGCCCTGCTGATCGTCCGTCCTTTAATGAGTAGCTTGGTCGCTATGTTAACCACGCGGGCTGAGGCGAGTAGTCGCCTCGCTTTGGCGGGCGGCGCTTTGGCGGGCGGCGCGGTGGGCGCAGCGGAGCAGCCGGCTTTGGGCGGTCCTGCGACAGGCGATAACGTTGGAGTTGCTGAGGGCGAAGTCGAACTTCGTGAGGGGGAGACGCTCGAGGAACTGAAGACGCGAATGAAAATGAAACCAAAGAAAAAAGGCATCTCAGCAGATCTTCTCAACACGGCCAACAGTTACGACGATAAAGTCACCATTGTGCGTATGATGGTGTCGCAGGACTCCAAACGTGTGGCGCTGGTGCTTAAGAATTTGATTGGCCGCGATCTCGGCTAGCGGGAGAACAAGTATGGCAGAGGCAACCGCAGGGGCGGTCAATACCTCGGATGCTGAACAGATTGCAATTGAAGTTGCTGCGCTGTCGAACACTCAGCGTGCCGCGGTCATGCTGATGCTGCTCGGCGAGGAAGAGGCGGCGAGCGTCATCCGCCACCTCGCCCCAAAAGAAGTACAGCATCTAAGCGCAGCGATGATCTCGGTCGCCGATCTGTCACAAGAGGCGGTTAGCGTCGTACTCGATGGATTTATCGCAACTATCAAAAAACAGTCGAATATCGGCGGCGGAATTGATTATCTCGAGAGCGTACTAAAAAACGCGATCGGCGAGGATAAAACGAGCAGTGTGCTCAGCCGCATTTTGCCGGCCTCCGCCAACCGTGGGCTCGAAGTTCTACAGTGGATGGACGCGAGGTCAATCTCGGAGATGATCTTAAACGAGCACCCGCAGATCATCGCTATCGTCTTATCCTTCTTGGACTACGACGTAGCCGCTGATGTGCTACGTTTCTTGCCTGAATCCGCACGCCCTGAAGTTATCGCGCGTATTGCTACACTCGAGACTATTCAACCGACGGCGATGCAAGAGCTTGAAGTGATCATGCGCAAGCAGTTCTCTTCGAATTCGTCCCTCAAATCATCGAGCGTTGGTGGTGTGAAGGCGGCCGCGAAGATCATGAACTTTGTCAAAACAGAGATCGAGCAGGGACTTATGAGTCGGCTGATTTCCAAAGACGCCGATCTCGCCCAAAGGATCCAAGACAACATGATCGCATTTGAGAATCTCTCCGGCTGTGATAACCGAAGTATCCAAACCTTGATGAGAGCTGTGCCAAGTGAACTGTTGATGCAGGCTCTAAAGGGCGCGGACGATATTGTGAAGGATAAGTTCCTGCTTAATATGTCTGTCCGCGCGCGTGAAATGTTCGTCGAGGAGATGGATGGTAAGGGACCGATGCGGCTGTCGGATGTTGAGGAGGCCCGAAAACAAATTCTGCGTACGGCGCGCAGACTCTCGGACTCTGGCGAAATGATGCTCTCAGGTCGTGGTGCCGATTACGTTTGATGAGGGCCTAGCAAGATGAATGAGCGAGGAACTTCACGGGGGCGCAACGTTGCGCCCTTTGTGCCGGCGAATTCCTCTCGCAAGCGCGACTCCGAGGTATCGAGTCAGTTTGCAGTGAGAAGATTCGCTGCGGCGCGAGCAGGGTTTTTGCTACGCGAGTATGCGCGGCTGCAAGAAACGGCCTCGCCGTCGGGTGCGCTTGGCGACTCGACTACGCAGCGCGGCGCTGAGTCAGACGCTATTGCGCCTGCCGATGCAAACGCCGAGACGTCTCCATCATTAAGCGGTACAACGGCTGTCGACGTATCTACCGAGGAGATAGAGTGTCGCATTGCCGAGGCAGAGCAACGTGGTCGCGAAGCTGGACAAGCCGAGCTCGTTGCGGCTCTTGATCACGCGATTGCGGCGTTGGATGCTGCCGGTCGTGCCGTACAAGACGCGCAGCTTGATCTGGAGCGACGTGCAATTGTGCCGCTTGCCCAAGCCAGTTTTCACATGGGCAGCGAACTCGCCAGACAAGCGCTCGCTGACGCGAACGGATTGCAGCGCTATTTGGCGACTGTGACCTCGGCGATTCAGTCTCAGATGGGTGAGGAGGGCACATCGGCGTCGATGGCGATACCCGAGGTACGTCTGAACCCTGAGGATCTGTCCTTATTGGAAGGCGCCTCAGTCAAACCTACTTCGATCACGTTGGTCGCTGACCCGCTCGTTCCGCGGGCAGGGGCGATCGTGAGCCACGAAAATAAGGTCGTGGACGATCGATTTGAGAATCGAATGCGCTTCGCAAAGGAAGCGGTGTTAGCTGCTGCAGCCGACCTATTACGCGAAGCGCCGTCGTGAGAGGGCGGATGCTCGAAGACCTCGGCGAACGACTCTCGGCGATTTCTTTACCGCCGCCGGGGGTCTGCGGCGTTTTGACACGTGTGACGGGCATGCTGCTGGCGGCTCGCGGCGTCCGTGCACCGCTTGGCGCGTATTGTGAAGTGATGGCCGAGCAAGGTGAGGGCGTCACCTGCGAGGTCGTCGGTTTTAATGGCGAAGAGGTCATGCTCATGCCGCTTGCGACGGTGCAGGGCTTATTGCCGGGTACCGGTGTACGCGTGATCACGCACACTGCGCGTGTGGGTGTGGGCGATGCGCTGCTTGGTCGGGTGGTAGACGGTCTTGGTCAACCCCTTGATGGTGGCGCATCGATCGAACCGTCTGTTTTTGTCACGCTGCGAGGCGAGCGAAAAAATCCGCTCCAGCGTGCGCCGATCAATGGTGTGCTCGATGTGGGAATTCGTGCCATCAATACGTTTTTGACGATTGGCCAGGGACAGCGCATCGGTCTGATCGCGGGCAGCGGCATCGGCAAGAGCGTCCTACTGGGCATGATGACTCGATTCACGGCTGCCGATGTTGTGGTCATCGGGATGATCGGCGAGCGTGGTCGGGAGGTACTCGATTTCGTGACCGAGACCCTTGGAGAGGAGGGGCGAAAGCGCGCGGTCGTGATTGCGGCGCCCGGAGATTGCTCTCCAGTGATCCGTTTGCGTGCGACTCACTATACCTGTGCAATTGCTGAATACTTTCGTGATCAAGGTAAGAACGTTTTGTTACTAATGGATTCACTGACCCGGGTCGCGCACGCTCAGCGAGAAGTGGGGCTTGCCGTCGGTGAGCCGCCGACCACGAAGGGGTATACACCATCCGTTTTTTCTCTCATCAATGAGCTGATCGAACGCGCAGGAAGTGTCGCAAGAGGAGGCAGTATCACGGGGATTTACGCGATCCTAGCTGAGAGCGACGATGCGAACGATCCGATCGTCGACGCCGCACGAGCCATTCTGGACGGGCACGTGCTGCTATCGCGTGAACTTGCTGCGATGGGCCAGTACCCTGCGATCGACATCAACATGTCGGTCTCGCGCTCGGCGATCCGGCTCGTAACGAGCGAGCAACGAACCCTAGTCCGAAAGTTTCGGCGACTGATGGCGATCTGGGAGGAAAACCGCGACTTGGTATCCGTTGGGGCCTATCGCGCTGGCACGAACCCTGAGCTCGATGAGGTTATGCAGCGTCGTGGCGCGCTGCAGGCGTTTCTACAGCAGGATATCGATGAGCAAGTGGAATACGCGGGGGGCTTCGAACGCTTGGCTGAGGTTCTCGCATGAGTGAGCGCAGCCGGCAGCGGGCCAACCGGCTTGCGCGTGTCACTCGAATCGGTGAGACGCTCGCCGCGGTCGCCGAGGAAGCGGCAGCAGATCGTCGTCGTACGTTACTCGCCGAGCAGGACCGTCTCGAGACAGTGCGACACTATCTCGAGGATTACGGTGCGATGGTTCAGCAGCGTGAGGCCAGCACGCAGACCGTGAGTCGCCTGCGACTCTACTGGGACTTTTCGGGCTGGCTCACCGACCTGTCTCAAAAGCAAGAAAATGAGGTCGCACAGGCCGAATTTTTGTTGGAGGCCGCGCTTGAAGAGGTGCGCGAAAAGAAGCGCTTTGCCGACGCGCTCGATCGGGTGTCCGAAAAGGCCAGTCGCATCGCGCATCGGGAGGCGGCAGCCGAGGAGCAAAAGACCCTCGATGAGATGGTGCAGCAGCGCTATCTCGCGCCCCTTGGCACTCAAGTTGCAACTTCCCGGTCGATCACATCAACCGGCAATAAAACTCCGTAACCATGGCCATTCCAGATGTCCTGCTAAAAGCCGTCGGATCCTCGAGCCCGACTGGTAAAAATCTGCTCGCAACGCTGGGCGAAGCGCCTTTTCCTAGTGAGGAGGGCGCTTCTTTCTCAAGTGTCATGGCGGAAGCGAGCGCCGACGTTTTCAAGGCCGATGCAGACGGGACTCAAAAAGACGGTTCTGAGGCCGGCAAGGCTTTGCCGGAATTGCCGGGCCGCCTACTGAATTTGACCTTACGGGACCCGGTGCAATTACGATTTCTCCAGGATGCAGACCAGAGTCTTGAGGAGTTTGCCGTAGGGATGGGTATCGACCGCGGACTCGTGAGGCTGCTGCTGAGTGAGACGGCACCGCCTGCCGGGGTTAACCGTGAGGCGATCGTCGAGGACGCCCCCCCGGCGGCCGTAGCGAGTCCGACGATAGCGTCGATGTCCCCGACGGCTGCTGTGCCTACGTCGCAGTGGGTATCGTCAATGGGATCTTCAACGGCGATGACTGACGATGAATCGCCACGGCTCGCTGCCGAGGCGACGACCACGGTCATCGAGTCCACTTCGAGAGCGAGCTCAACCCCAGTTGATGAGCCCACGCCTATCGCACCCAAGCCTATCGCACTTAAGCCTATCGCAGATGAGGACTTGCTGTTGTGGCGTTCATCGCTGTCGATCGTCTCTGGGACACCGATGTCCGCGCTGCCGGCGGATGGTGATTCGAAGAGCGTTGTCGCGGGGCCGCTCCCCATGGCGATGCGTATTCCCGAATCGACGAGTGAGCGGTTTGCGCCTGCTGCGACGAGTGAGCGGTTTGCGCCTGCTGCGACGAGTGAGCGGTTTGCGCCTGCTGCGACGAGTGAGCAGTTGAGGTCTCGTACGGTGGCCCCCGCCACGTCGGATGTGATGACCGATGCGCAAGACACCTTCTCTTCGGTGAGCGGTGCGTTGCGCGGAGTGCCGACGTCGCTCGCAGCCTCAACCAGCGCGCTGGCGCAGGAGTCGGGACGGCGGCCGCGGGGTATCAGTTTTGTTAATGACCCGTTTGTCCCGTCACCTGCCAAAGCTAGTGTGCGCGAGGATATCGCCCAGGCTGACGCGGGCGAGTTTGCAGAATTCATGGACGGTAGAGCTTGGTCTGGTGCCGAGCGTGGTAGCGCAGCGCCGGTCCGTCCCCTGGCTACAGCGAGCATGGTCGTCTCAATGGTGGCCGAGCCGCGCCTTGACGGAGCGACGATCTCGACACCCACGGCACCTCTAGGAACTCTTGCCCCACCCACTTCGTTTGCGCTCTTGTCGGGAACTGCGCAGAGCGCCTTAACCCAAGAGCCCTCGATGGCGCTCTTGACGCCTGATCCGAAGCTGAGCTTCAGCGAGCGTGTGCAGGCGTTCGCCGATGCTGTGGCCCAACGCGTGATGGGTCAAATTCGGGATGAGAACTGGAGTGTCCGTCTACAACTCGAGCCGGCGAACCTTGGCACGATGGACATCGATCTGAGCCTCAAAGGCAACGTTGTGGCGGCAACCGTTGGTGTTGCGAACCAAGATGTGCGGGTCTTACTCGAATCGGGTCTACCTCGGCTTCGGGAATCGCTCGAATCGGCGGGATTACAGCTTTCGGGATGGAATTTCGGTCAAGCCGGCTCCAGGGCCTTCAATGACTCGGCCAGAAAATTCTCATCGGTGATCTTGCGCGGGCAGATCGACGAGACAGCATCCGTTCCCGACGTAGACGCCGCACCTCGTATGCCAATTAAAGGCGTAGCATCTGGCAAAATCGATTTGTTCGTTTAATCTTCTTTAAATTTGTTACTAACGGTATACAGCGATGGCAGACAAAAAAGACGACAAGCAAAAGGCTCCCGATGCGGCCGCTGCGGTCGGTGAAGAGGGGGCTCCGAAAAAAAAATCCAAGATGATGTTTTTCGTCTTGATCGCCGCGGGTGCGCTGGCGCTGATAGGCATCTCTGTTGGCGCAACGCTCTTTCTGACCGGATTTTTTAATCCGCCACCGCCAGCCGCGGCTGCGGAGGCGGGTACGGAGAAAGATGTCGCCAAAGAGGGCGAAGCGAGCGACCCGCATGAGGGCGGCGAAGTGAAACCCGATGCGACAATTCCGGAAGCCGAAAAATTCAATGCGACCTACGCTCCGGTGATTGGCGGTAACGATGAGGAGCGCGACTTTACGCTGAACGTGCCAAATACTCGACGCTTCGTACAGTTCAGGCTTGCCTATAAGACCTTTTATGGTGAAAAGATCGTCGAAAATGTAAAGAAACATAATATCGCGATTGGCGCGGCGATTCTCTCGAGCGTAGCTCAGTTTGGTGAGGAGGAACTAACTTCCATTGAGGGCCGTACGCGAGTGGCTTCCGCCGTACGAGATTCGATGAACGATGTACTTATTCGAAACGAAGATTTTGGCGGTATCGATGAAGTGATGTTCACGCACTTCGTCTTGCAGTAGTAGGTTAGAAAATTTTTAAATTATGTCGACAACTGGCCAAATTTTGAGTCGCGAGGAGGTCTCTGCATTAGTGGAAGCAGTGCAGAGCGGGAATGTCGACACGTCCTCGACGATCACCCCGTTGTCAGCGGTTACGTCGTATAGCCTTTTTGAAAATGATACGACGTCTCGGGGGCAACTCACAGCGCTTGAGATGATCAACGATCGATTCTCCAGGCAGCTAAGAGGAAGTCTTCTTACTCTTCTTCGACAGGCAGCAAGGGTGACTGTAGCGCCTTTTGATGTGATGACGTTTGGCGCCTACCTCAAAACACTTCCATCGCCGACCAACGTTAATATTGTTCGTTTCCCGCCGCTGCGTGGCTACGGACTTGTGACAATAGAGCCGCCTATCGTCTATGGCGCGGTCGACAGTTTCTTTGGTGGGCCAGGCGGTGCGACGCTTGAGTTGTCGCCGACCCGAGGTTTTACTCAGACTGAAGAGCGGATTATTCAACTGCTGCTCGATGTGATGTTCGATAATCTGCGTGATGCCTGGGCTCCAATCTATGCACTCAGCCCAGAGTTCGTGAGCCGGGAGATTAATCCTGCCTTTGCACAAATCGGTGAGGATCGCGAGACGGTCATTGTCTGTCGATACGATCTCGAACTCGGGCCCGACGTCCGCGGGCAGTTGTCAGTGATGTACCCATTCTCCGCGTTAAAGCCGATCCGACTTCTTCTCCGTGGCGGGCTCCAAGCGGCCGAGCGCGATGAAAAGCTCGCCCTTAAATGGTCGGAGCAACTCGGGGATGCGGTATCGGACTCTGAGCTTGAGATGGTTGCACAACTTGCCACGTTCGAAGTGCCCGCACTTGATCTTGCTGCGATTCGACCGGGCGATACGTTGTGGTTTAAGCCGCTACCGAGTGTCAAGGTAGTTATACAGTCATCACACATCTTTGATGCTGAATACGGCACCTCCGATGGCAATGTTGCGATCCGTATCGAGCGAGTGATGGAGCGACCCGGGGAGAATAAAAAATCAGCGGACGATAGTACGTCCGATATCGCCGAGGCCGATATCGCCGAGGCCGATATCGCCGAGGCCGATATCGCCGAGGAGCCGACGGTCTCTCGGCGTAGGACCCCGGCACAGCGAAAGCGCGCATAAAGTTAACAGGTTACGTTGAAGGAGTTAGGGCAGTATGAACGAGTCAGCAGTGGGCAATATTTCCAAAGGCGAACCTGGCGCAGAATCGCCCGTACAGCTTGAGTTGATACAAAATGTTTCTGTCCATATCTCGGTCGAGGTGGGCCGTGCCGCATTGAGGATCCGCGACCTTTTGAAACTCGGTCAGGGCAGCGTCGTCGAGCTTGATCGCGTGGCCGGAGAGCCTCTAGATGTATGTGTGAATCACACAGTCATCGCCCGTGGCGAGATGGTGTTGGTCAATGATCGTTACGGTATCCGCCTGACTCAGGTTGTCGATCCGGAAGATCGTGTCAAGCATCTGTAACAAGACGTTGATCGATCATGGATCCAATTCGCTATATCACTGCATTACTTCTTATTGGCGGTCTACTCGCGCTGGCGATCTGGATGCTGCGGAGATTCCGTCTTGGAAATCCCGACGCCTCGCGTAGTTCATTAAAAATCACCGCGCATGCATCTCTCGGCGCACGCGAGAAACTGGTGGTCGTCCGGTTTGGGGATAAAGATCATCTGATCGGTGTAACACCGGGATCGATTTCACATATTGCAACGGCTGATCGTGAGAGTTCCTCGACTGAGGAGCATCGTTCGTGATTCGGGTAAGTCGATTATTCGGGCCGGTGCTGATGTTGCTGTTCGCCCTCGCGGCACCCGTCGGACTGAGTCAAGACGCCACCGCGATTGAGTTGATCCGCACGACACCAAGCGCCGGTGGTGGGCAAGCGTACAGCCTCACGCTTCAGGCGCTTGGCTTGATGACACTTTTGACCCTTCTGCCGGCGATCGTGTTGTCGATGACGGCCTTCACCCGCATCGTCATCGTCCTTGGACTCCTACGGCAAGCCTTAGGTACAGCATCGACACCGCCGAATCAGGTGATCGTGGGTCTCGCCTTGTTCTTGACGTTCTTCGTTATGGCGCCGACGCTCGCGGATGTACAACGCGTTGCGTTACAGCCCTATGTCGCAGAGACCATTCCTTTCGAGACGGCGTTGGAGCGCGCAGTCGAGCCGATGAAGAAATTCATGTTGGCACAGACTCGGGAGTCTGATCTTAAGCTCTTTATCGATCTTGCGAAGACGCCGCCTGTCAGTGTACCGATGGAAACTCCACTCAGTGTGTTACTTCCGTCTTTTCTGACAAGTGAACTTCGCACAGCATTCACGATTGGTTTTTTAATCTACATCCCGTTTCTGGTCATTGACCTGGTGGTTGCGAGTGTACTCATGTCGATGGGTATGATGATGGTGTCACCGGTAATGATCGGCTTACCCTTTAAATTTCTGTTATTTGTGCTGGTAGATGGTTGGGGACTCATCCTCAGCTCGCTCGCAGCCAGTTTTGCGGCGCCACTGCCATGAACGAAACCGGAGTCGTCGAACTGGTGGCCGAGTCGATATGGGTTGGTGGACTGATCGCGGGTCCCATTCTGGTGACCGTGCTACTCGTGGGTGTGATCGTCGGTATCTTCCAAGCGGCCACGTCGATTAATGAAATGACTTTGAGTTTTCTTCCCAAACTGGTCGCGGTCATGCTCGTTGCACTACTGATTGGCGCCTGGCAGTTACGGGTGCTGGTCGATTTTGCGCGGCGGATTTTTGAGCGGATCGCAGACGTTGGGGCATAGGCGTATGCTGGAACTCGGCGTACTCACCTTAAATTGGCTGCAATCGATGCTGCTCCCGTTGACACGGGTTGGCGCCTTTTTCTTCGCGGCACCGCTATTTTCACAATCGGCTGGAATCGGACGCATCCGAGTGGTGTACGCCGCGACGCTGTGTCTGCTCATGATGCCCGCATTCCCGACCTCGTTGTCCGAGCCGACAATGCCGTACGGTGAACCGACTTTGCTACTCATTCTGAGCGAGGCGTTGATCGGCGTATCGATGGGTCTTGTCCTTCAGTTTGTGACTGCAGCGGTTGTCACGGCCGGCGAGCAGATCTCCGTGTCGGTGGGAATCGGTTTTGCACAGTCGTTCGATCCCTCCCTCGGACCGGCTCCCGTATTATCACAGTTCCTTAATTTGCTCGCGCTGCTTATTTTTCTAACGGCAGGTGGACACACGATCATGATCGCGATGTTCACCGAAAGCATCCGCTCGATGCCGCCGGGTGAATTCCGATTGACAGATATCCCCTCGTTGATGGAGTTTTCGACCATTATCTTCAAGGGGGCAGCCTTACTGGCTGCACCGTTGTTATTGACGCTGCTAGCGGTCAACCTCGGCGTGGGCGCACTGTCCCGAGCGACCCCGTCCTTGAACGTCTTCGCCGTCGGATTTGCGGTGAGCTTGTTGGTCGGCTTTGCCTTGCTGTTCGTGTTGATGCCGGTGATCGCTGAACGGATCACCGAGTTGTGGCAACAGGCGGGCGCCTATATCCGGCCGCGGATCCTCGGGGAGGATTGAGGCGTGGCCGAAGAACAAGGTCAAGAAAAAACCGAGGAACCGACCGCGCGTAAACTCACGCAGGCGCGTGAGCGCGGCGAGCTTCCACGCTCGCCGGATTTTGGCGGTGCGGTGGGAGTCCTCGTAATTTGTCTACTGCTGTTTTTTGTCGGGACAGAGATGATCGACGGCTTCTCTACGATGCTAAAAAACGGACTGACGTTTCATCACACTCAGCTTGATAATGTTCAGGATTTGCCCCTTTTGGTGGGAGCGCGGTTTTTCGATGGTCTATGGGCGGTCAAGTGGATCTTTCTTGCCTCAATTGTCGTTGCTCTACTTGCATCGACGCTGAATGGTGGACTTAACTTCTCGGGTAAAGCGGCTGCGCCTAAGCTGAGTAAACTCAATCCGCTCAATGGTCTGAAGCGGATATTTGGTGCTCAGGCGTGGGTGGGTTTGCTGCGAAATCTTCTAAAGTTCGGCGCTATCGCAGCGGTTCTCGGCTTCGTACTCTGGACGCGTCGTGCCGAGATGATCGCGATGTCGCGCGATTCATTCGAAATGATGATAGCCTCCGGCGCATCACTTGCGCTTATTACTTTTACTTTGGTCAGTGCCGTGATTGCGGCGATTACGATTATTGATGTGCCGTATCAGCGTTGGAGCTACCTCAGACGCTTACGTATGACGGTGCAGGAAGTCCGCGATGAGATGAAAGATATCGAGGGTCGTCCTGAGGTAAAACGGCAAATCCGACGAAAGCAGCGCGAGTTAAGTCGCGGTCGGATGCTTGAAAGGGTCAAGGATGCCGATGTCGTTATCGTCAACCCGTCAGAGTTTGCTGTCGCATTGGAGTATGACGAGCTGCGAAATGCGGTACCGACAGTGCTTGCGAAAGGGCGCGGCGAGCTAGCAAAGTCGATCAAAGAGCGCGCAACGTTCGCAGGCGTACCGATCGTCTCCTCACCGCCGCTTGCGCGCGCGATCTACTTCACCACCGAAGTCGAAGATCCTATCCCCGAGGGACTGTATCGAGCCGTCGCCGCAGTTCTTGCGTATGTGTTCCGGCTGAGTGCGATGACGCCAGGTCTGGAGACCCCCGCGGTGCCGAAACCGTCACTCGCTCCGGAGTTCATGTTTGATGAGTTCGGTAATCCAGTGAGAGAGCAGCGGTCATGACCGGCATAGATCAATCTGCCATCGCGCTACGCAGTGTAAGGCGCGGGGATCCGTCGGTCATGCTGATTTGCTCGGCATCGACAGCGGTGCTTTCGCGCTGTTCGCGGGAGTTCGTGCGAACGCTGCGCAGCGAAGGGGCGCGTGTAGAGTTCCATACGCCGGGACAAGCCGATGGCGTACTTCAGTCAACCAATAGACTATTAGAGGGTATCGCACTCGAGGCGATTCTTTCGAGCGCGGAGAGTCTCCCTCCTCACCTACTCATCGTTGATGATGCTGAGTTGCTATCGGCAGTGGAAACGGCGGCGTTACGGCGTCTTATCCAAGGGCTTCGTGGTAGTGCTTTCCGTGTGTTACTGCTCGTTAGTAAAAGTCGCTCTGAAGCGGAGCGATTGCCGCTCGCTGATCTGAATGATCTCATGGTGATCTGGGATGCTGATCGAGTCGAGGGCGCACCGCCGATCATCGAGCAGCGGGTGGTGGAGCCGCCAAAGGTCACGCCGACACCGACGACACCACCCTCGATTGTCTCCGAGGATGCTGCACCAATTCCGGATGTGCTCGCCGATCTTGCCCGCGAGCGTGCCGAGACGCGCGGATTTGACGCCACGTTCTCCCGCCGGTGGATGATGACGCCGCTGAAAGTCACGGCACTGGTGATCGGCGTTCTACTTTTAGGCTATGGCATCACCAGCGCAGTTAGGGTCACCGGGGATTCAGAGACACTCATCTATGACTGCGGCTCCCATCCCGATCGCGAGTCGGTTGATGTGCTTCTGGTACGAGTCGGGCGGTCTACCCCCACTCAAGTGACCAAAGAATCGGGGCGTTTACGGCTGCATTTAGGGCCGTTCTCAAGTCAGACCGCCGCAAAGGCTGCGCGAGAACAAGCGTGGCTTCTCGGTTCGTGTCGGGTAAATCCGACGGTGGTTCGTGCGATAGATCCGCTAACACGCAAGGCGGGGGGTTGAGGTTATGGCGAAGAGAAAATCGACAGATTCAAATAAAAATAAATCTACAGCATCCGATCAGGCAGCGGGTGTCTTTAAGTCGGACGAGACGATTGTAAGTCGATTACAGGAGGGGACTCGCTTCGCCGTATCCAACACTGCTGTCATGCGTGATCCCGAGGGCTCATCGACAGCTGAAGAAACCACGGACCCCGCCGGGACTGAGACTGACCCGGCTGAAACACAGGCCACCCGGATGCTGGAAAACCTCGAAGAGGCTATTGCTAAGGCAGACACATTCATCCAATCGGCGGAGCAAAGACAGTCGGAGATCGAAGATGCCCACCGCCAGGCGAAGGCGATGTTGGAGGAGATTAACCGGATCGCCGAGGCACTGACGTTCTCTAACGCATTACGAGATCGGATCAATGCAACGGTGGCACGGACGAAGCGTTTGCGCGGTAACCCAACGGGTTAGTGCATGTCCGCGAAGATTCTGGAGGAGACGGAAATGAGTACTGAAAACGATGTGAAAGCAGGCGAAGCTGCAAAGGCCGATAATCCTTTGGAGACGCTAACTTCATTGGTGCTCGATGCGGCAGATGCCGCCAATGACAGCGCCCAGATGGCGAACGAGGCGATCTCTCGTCTCTCTCGTGTCGTGGATGCCAACCTCGATACCACCCGTGTGCTTCGTAATGCGCCTGCGATCTTTGGCGCAGTTATTTTAAGTATCGGTATTGGCGTCGCGGTAGTAGTAGCAATGGTCTTCTCGAAAATTGATGAAAGAGCGGCTGCACTGACTCAAGCAATCACTGCACAGGATAAGAATCTGGAAAAAGTATCAGAGACGGTGAAAACGCTTTCTACTCTTGAGTCTGATTTGAAAAAGTTTGAAAATATTGCAAACGACACAACGCAGCGTGCAGTTGTAACGCTGCGGGAGCAAGTGAAGGCCGATCGTCTCGCGATCCAGGAGCTAGAGGCTCGACGCTTGAACGAGATACTCGCATCGTTTCGTAATGCCGTGTCAGGTGCACCGCCCCCGAGTGCATCGCGCGAGAAATCCCCGAGTAGTGTTGAGGCAGCGATCGTGCGAATTGATGGACGCCTTGCCGCAATCGCCGAGCGAACTTCGGGCGAAGGAGCCGCCAAACGACCAATCGCTGTGCTGTCAGACGCTCAAGCAAAGGACGTCAGGGCGACCGCTGCCGAGGTCGGTCAACTCAAGCAGGAAATCGCGGGCTTGCGTGAACTTATTGAGCGTCGCGGTAGCGAGCTTCAGTCGGGGGTGCCAGTGATAAAACCGCAGGGAAACTGAGTGAGAATCTTCCCTTAAAGCGGAATCGCCCAGCAGCCCGCATCACACCGGTCAGCTGAGCCACGCAACAGGACAAGATCGGCTCGTCCCCCGGGCGACAGGCTGCGAATTCTTGCGATCGGCCATCGGCTCGCGAGCGTCGAATCGGCAGTCGGTACGAGTAAGACCTCGCGACCAGCTTGCAGACCGGAGTAATCGCGTGTGGACAACCAGAGCTTATCTTGGTTGACCGAGACGCTGAGCCACGGCATCGCGCACCCGAGCGGTTCGATCATCGTTTGTGCCGAGGCGCTCGCCTTTTCAAGGATACGGGTCATCCACCGGGAACTAGAGGTCGAGGGATAGAGGCCTCTGATTTGTAGTCCGTCGCCGGCAGTGAGGACTCGACTCGCAACCGTGCGACCACTGCGGCCCGGATCTTCAACGAGCGTCATCGTCACTCGTACCAGGCGTGGCGCCGTGACCCAGTCGTTGAGGTCACGAGGTAACGTTGCGCCGCGATAATCAACACGAACGCGTAAAACAGCATGACTCTCAGACATCGCTCGCTCGTCGATTGGACGAAGGCGAACATTTCCAGAGAGACCCTTTAGCATCGACGGAATAAGATCCTCGAGTCGAACACGCTCACTCACGGACCAAGCCGGATGAGGCTCGCCGGCGATAAATTCGAGATCGACGAGACGCTGTAGTGCTTGCGGCGAGTCACATGCATTACTCGCCTGCATAAGTGACTCACATCCCGTTTCGGAGGATCCGCCCCATCGCGTGATCCGAACGGTTTCGGCGATCCGTCCGTCCGTGCTTAGCGTGGACTCGAGCCGCCACGGTAACGGTTGTGTCTCAAGACAGCGCTGCAGCTGATCTGCCTCGTGCTGTAGTGCCGCATCGGCGTAAAGGTGACTCCGTATCTGCTGGGCCGATGCGGTCATACCGCAGAGGCCTACCACCAACACGCCGAGGACGGTACACAGGCGCGATGGGGCGTGGCCTCGGAACGAAGCGTTCATCGGCGTAGCAAAGCGTTAACTTTATCGGCCCGCAGCCGCACCGTTGCCTGATAGGAGTCGTTTCCGAGCGGTTCGAGCGCGATGATTTCAGCACCGGCGATGACGCCGGAGATGCGGACGCGAATCTGATCCTCGCGTACCCGGCTGTCGTTGGTCATGGAATCGCTCGCAAATTCTACGCCGTAAAGCTGCTCCGCCAGATTGCGATAAGCGTCGAGTTTAGCCGCTCGCGCCGCCTGCAATCGGCGTTGGGCGGCATCCGATCCCGATTGGGCCGTGATCGAGGCGAAGCCGACGGCTGTCAGATCAGACACGCCTGCTGATGCAGGAGAATCATAAGAAGCGCCCTGACCGTCTGACCCTTGACTCCCTCGCTCCCTTGAAGCGTCGCCTGAGGCGTGTCGGGCTCCGCGACGAGCGGCCCACCGCGATCGGTCGCTGAGCTGCATTTGTTCAGTTAGCGTACCCCGCGGTGTGGGCTGGGCCAACGGGTCGACGACGGACACGAACGAGCAGCCGGCCATCCAAAGACTGGCGGCCGAGACGGTCAGTATTGGTGCGATACGACGGTCCATAGCTGGTATCGATTCAGTCGTCCGCTGAGCCCGGGCCTTGAGCGTCGGAGTCCTCCAAACTGGCGGAAATCCGCATGGCACGTTCGTTGCAAAACCAATGAAGAGGCCCAGTCCCGGGGATGCGGCGAACGTCCATGTAAAACCATATAACTTATTGATTAAATTAAGAAAATGACTTCTATCCCGTTCGACCTGATGTCGAACCTTCGACAACTCGGCAAGAAATTGCCGCTCGAGGCCGTGGCGATTCCGATCGGATTCCTGCTGCTTCTTGGCATGCTACTACTGCCGGTGCCGCCGCTGGTGTTGGACCTATTCTTCACGTTCAACATTGCGATATCGCTGGTGATTTTGTTTCTCGCAATCGCGGCGGCCAGACCGTTTTCGTTCTCGGTGTTTCCCACGGTGCTGCTGTTTGCCACGTTATTGCGTCTTGCACTCAATGTCGCCTCGACCCGGGTGGTGCTCAGTTTGGGTCATGAGGGGCCGGATGCGGCGGGCCAAGTCATCGAGGCGTTCGGCTCGGTGCTGGTAGCGGGCAACTACGTCGTCGGTATCGTCGTCTTTGCGATCCTCGTGATCATCAACTTCGTTGTAGTCACGAAAGGTGCGGGTCGTGTCTCCGAGGTGACAGCGCGATTTACTCTCGATGCATTACCGGGCAAGCAGATGGCGGTCGACGCGGATCTTGCGGCGGGATTGATCAACCAGGAGCAGGCAAGAGCGCGACGCCGCGAGATTACCTCCGAGGCCGATTTCTACGGGTCGATGGATGGTGCGAGCAAATTCGTCCGCGGCGATGCCATCGCCGGCATCCTGATCCTTATCATCAATATCATTGGCGGTATCCTTGTTGGCACCGTGCAGCATGACATGTCGATGAGCGCGGCAGGTGAGCGCTACACGACTCTTGCGGTGGGTGATGGTCTTGTGGCGCAAGTCCCTGCGCTGTTGCTGTCGATCGCTACCGCGATCATCGTCACCCGGGTATCGGGCGAAGAGTCGCTACACAACCAGACTTCAGAGCAATTCAATAACACGGAGGCCTGGTGGTTGACCGCCTGTATCCTTGCATTACTTGGGGTGATCCCGGGTATGCCTCACATCGCTTTTCTTACGCTCGCTGCGATTACCGCTGGTGCGGCCTGGGTTCTAGCTCGCCTACGTGAGGAGAACCGCCTCGCCGAGACAAAATCGGATGACACGCTCGCCACTCCGAAGGATCTATCGTGGTCCGATGTGCAGCAGGCAGATGCCATCGGGCTCGAGGTCGGGTACGCGCTCGTATCGTTGATCGATACGCAGCAAGGCGGTTCGTTAGTCACGCGCATCCGTGGTATCCGCAAAAAGTTAACCTACGAACTCGGATTTTTGATTCCGCAAGTGCACATTCGTGACAATCTCGACCTGCGACCTGAGGCCTACCAGATCATGGTGAACGGTGTGGTGATCGGACGGGGTGAGGTGAAGCCGACCCGAGAGCTCGCGATCCACTCCGGCGTCGTACACGGTGAGCTGCAGGGCGTGCGTACAAAAGATCCAACCTTCGGTCTTGAGGCCGTCTGGATTGATCCAGCGCAGCGGGATTACGCCCGATCGCTCGGCTACACGGTGGTCGATGCGAGCACCACCATTGCGACCCATCTCAACAAGATCCTGCAGGATAATTGTAGCCTGCTGCTCGGACACGATGAGACTCAACAGCTCGTCGATAAGCTTGCCGCGGTGACGCCGAAGCTTGTTGAAGAATTAATTCCTAAGAAACTATCGATCGGTGTACTGACGCAGGTGTTGCAGAATCTACTTGCAGAGGGTGTATCGATTCGCGATCTTCGCGGTGTACTGCTCGCGCTCGCTCCGGTTGCAGAGAAGGTTCAGGATATCGACGAACTCACCGGTGTCGCGCGCATCGCACTCGGTCGCATGATTGTGCAGCAGTACGTTCAGTATGGTGATGAGCTATCGGTGATGACGCTCGCGCCAGAGCTTGAGCAGGTGCTCCACGCGACGGTGCGTCGCGGACAGGGCGGTAATATCCCGGTGGAGCCCGAACTTGCTGAGGGATTACTGCGTTCGGTCAGCAAAGCGTCACAGGATGAACTCAACAGCGATCGCCCCGCACTGCTTGTCACCTCGCCGACGCTAAGGCCCTGGTTATCCAGGATCTTACGTCCGCGCATTCCGGGGCTGTCCGTACTTTCTTATGCAGAGCTTCCGGAAGATACCAATCTTCGGGTTAATACGAGTATCACAGTGCAGACACGGCAAACCGCCGCAGCGTAATAGGGACAAGTCATGCGAATCGAACGAGTAGTCGCGGGTACCTTCAACGAAGCCAGTGAGCGATCACGGCGCCTGTATGGTCCTGACGTGCTGTTGATCTCCTCGAGCCGGGTGGGTAACGCACACGAATTGCTCGTGTGCACCGATGCGTCTTCGAGCGATGAACGGGTGTTAGACGATACGGAAGCTCGCATAACGTTTGCTGCTACAATACAAGAGGAGCTCCTAGCTCGACCTAAAATACAGATCGACCCGATCGTCACCGATCCCGCGCCGCCGATGGTCACGAGCGCCGGCGATGCGGAAAATGGTGCGGCACTCGTCGCCCTTATTCGTAAAGAGCTGCTGGAGTTGGAGAGACGAATCGTCTCGAATAACGGTGGAGTGCACGGTCTTCACGAAAAAATGGCGCTCCTTGAGCAAGGTTTTTCTGCGATCTACGCCGGGCGACTCGTCGAGGCGGGTCTCGATTCGACCGCGATGGCCACGTGCTTACTCGATGACTTGAGACTTGCTGGTCCACACATCGGTATTGCAGGCCGACCAGCTGTCTTCGTGGGTCCTACTGCGGGTGGTAAAACCACCACCGCCATGCAGGCCGCCCGGTCGATTGCGACAAAAAAGGGACTTCCCGCGATCGTTAGTGCATCTCGCGATGCCCGTCCGGGTGCGCGAGAAAAGTTTTTCGCGATGGCCGATGCGGCACGTATCGAGTCGAGCTGGGGCGGCGTCGCACCCGGTGCTTTGGTGATTGATGCAGGGGGCTATAATCGCGAGGATCTGTCGATCGATCGACCAGAGCTTTCGGCTTACGACCTTTATCTTTGCATGCCAGCCTATTTGAACCGCATTACCGCTGCGCGATGGTTCGGCAGCGTCAAATCAATTTCCGGCGTTATCCTCACGCACTGGTCACCAACCGAAGTGCCTCTTGGATTATTGGGTTGCATGGCCGAGCGCGGGCTGCGTCTTGCAGGATTATCAGTGAGTGCCGATCCGACCGCTTCGCTTGTCGACCCAACCGTCGAGATATTTGGCAGGCGAGTCCGCAGTGCATTCGAGCTGACCCTCGATCCTTCTCCAGCCGGTGTCGAATGACTGCAATTGCCGAACGTAAAACTCGTTTAATTGCCGTTTCGAGTGGGAAGGGCGGAGTGGGGAAGACGTTCCTAAGTCTTAACCTCGCTACCGCTCTGGCGACTCGCGGCCATGCCGTCTGGTTATTCGACGGGGATATGGGGCTCGCCAACGTTCACGTTTTGCTGGGCATTCAGCCGCAGTTTGATATCTCCGACGCAATGGCAGGCCGTTGTACGCTGCAGCAAACTTTCTTAGACGGACCGGGCGGCATAAAAGTGATACCCGGCGCATCAGGAAAGCGGGAAATGGCGGAGATGGGCGCGCTCGAGACGACTCAGGTCATCGAGGCTCTTGTCACATTGCAACCCGCGGCAGATTTCCTGCTGATCGATACCGGAGCGGGCATCGGTAAGCATGTCACAACGTTAGCGCGCCTGGCCGATACCATCGTGGTTGTGATTTGCGACGAGCCAGCCTCGCTGGCTGACGCCTACGGGCTGATCAAGGTGATGTATCGGGATTTTGGCAGCCGTAACTTCGAGATCGTCGTGAACGACGTCTCGACGGCGCAACGCGGACACCTGGTATTCGGGCGACTTCAGCAAGTCGCGATGAAATTTTTAGAGTTGAATCTCGTGCTGGCTGGAATCGTCCCGCACGAGCCTGAGGTGACGATGATTACGCGTCGACGGGAGACGCTCATCAGCGCTGCGCCGAGAGGTGCAGCAACCTCCGTCATGCTCGAGATCGCCACTCGTTTCGAGAAGTTGAAGGCGACAACGAATAGAGCGAGGCCTAAACTCTCGATCGTTGATGGAACATTTGGAGCGCAAAGCCCATGAAACGGCTCGGCGACACTTACTCCAAGGTGGCGTCATCGACCGCACCGCATGCAGGTACAGACTTCGCCTCTCATTTCAAATTGGTCAAGCGCGTCGCAGCGCACTTCCGAGGGCGCCTGCCGACCGCGATTGAGCACTCGGATCTCGTTCAAGCGGGGATCGTCGGCCTGATGGAGGCCATCGAAGCCTTTGATCCGGAACGCGGCAACGACTTTGAAACCTTCGCCAAGCTCCGTATCCGCGGGGCTATGCTCGATGAAATACGGCGTGCTGCCTGGGCACCCCGCAGCACGGTGAAGGTAGCCGTCGAGGCGAGAGCTGCCGCCACCCGGATCGAAAACGAGAAAGGGGTCCCTGCGACGCACCACCAAATAGCGGACGAACTCGGGCTTGACGTCGGGCGCTACCATGAACTGCGGGGACGCAATCAGGGGCTCGCGGGCTCGGTCACGCTCGAGGAGATCAACTTCGCGAGCGAAGAACCGACCCCGGACGAAGTTGCCGACGAACAGAGTATTCGTGCAGCGCTCAAGCAGGGGATCGCCTCTTTATCTGAGCGCGAAAAAACGATTGTTGCACTCTACTACGACCGCGAGCTCACGCTTCGTGAAATCGGGGCAGTGCTCGAAGTGAGCGAATCGCGAGTCAGTCAGATGCTGACCACCATCGCAACACAGTTGCGATCAGTAATGAATGGGTTGAGCGAAAGCGCTATCGAGCAAATAGGACAAGGTCATGGCAAGGCGCCTCCCCGACCCGGCGAAGTAACGGGAAAGAGCAGGCAGTTGCGGGGATAATCATCGTGCAGGACTGCGTGCCCTAGAGGGAGCAGGGATATGTTCGTCATTATCGGATTGGTAGTTCTGTTTGGCTGCGTTTTCGGTTTTTACGTCGCGCATCACGGGCCGATGGCTCCGCTCATCGAAGCCGTCCCGACGGAGCTGGGGATCATCCTCGGCGCGGGACTCGGCGCCATGGTGATAGGTAACAGCGTGGCCATCCTCAAGGGCGTCGGCGCGGGAATCGGCAAATGTTTGAGTGGACCCGCGTATCACAAGCAGGAGTTTCAAGACACGATCACGCTGATCACCAAGCTCTTCAAGCTTCTCAAGGCCGAGGGCGCTGTCGCCCTCGAACCGCACATCGAAAATCCGGAAGCCAGTTCGATCTTTGGTGAGTTCCCGAAACTCCTGAAGGATCACGCGCTCATCGGCATGATTTGCGACACCATCCGTTTGCTCGTGACGTCCAACCAGCCGCCAAATCCCGAGACGGTGGCGGATAACCTCATGGTTGCGATCAAGACCCACCACCATTCGGCGATGAGACCCGCGCAGGCGCTCGTTAGTCTCGAAGGCGCGCTGCCCGCACTCGGCATCGTCGCGTGCGTGCTCGGCGTGGTGAAGACGATGGCGGCGATCGATCAGCCCCCGGCGATTCTCGGTGCACTGATCGGCAGTGCGCTCGTCGGAACCTTTCTTGGCGTGTTCATGGCATACGGCATCGTGGGACCGCTCGCAGCGCGTCTTGCGCAGATCGTCGATGAAGAGGGTCAGATCTACGCTGTCGCGAAGTTCACCCTGATCGGTCATATCCGTGGTGATCCGGTTCCATTGATCATCGAATCCGCGCGCGCAGCGATCGACCATCATTCTGCGCCTACGTTTGCGGAGGTCTTCGATGGCCTTCGAGGCAAGTAACGTCGCCGCGGCCGTGGCGACCGAAGATCCGGCGAATGCCGGAGGGGCGCCTGTTCCCGCAGCCGAGGCGCCTCAAGCCGATGCAGCGCCGGCAGCTCCGCAGCTGCCGCCGATCATCATCAAGAAAATCATCGACGAGGGTCACGCGGGTGGCCACGGCGGCGCGTGGAAGATCGCGCTCGCCGACATGATGACCGCGATGATGGCGTTCTTTCTTCTCATGTGGTTGCTCGGCGCGACCAACGAGGAACAACGCAAGAGCATCGCGGAATACTTCCAACCGACCAACGCTCCGAGAGTCGACATGTCGGGAGGCTCGACTGGATTTTTCGGCGGCTTGTCGCTGATCGATCCGAAGGCGCTCCCCATGACGTTTACGCAGACGGGAGTGTTGCAGCTGACGGCGCCTGGGACCGAAGAACAGGAAGTCACCTCGGAGGATCAGGCCCTGCCGCAGGGGCTGAGCGACGCAGAACGGAGAGAGATCGCTGCCGAAGAGGATGAGAAGAATTTCGAAAATCTGCAGGACCAACTCGAGAAGCAGATCGGAGCGGATCAGAAAACCTTCAATCTGATGTCCGTGGTCAAGTTCGTACGCGAGAAGGAAGGCTTGCGCATCGAGATACTCGATGACGCCGGATTCTCGATGTTCGGTTTAGGCACCGAAGAGTTGTCGGGTGAGGCGGTCGCCTTGATCGAGAAGGTCGGCGCAAGTCTCAAGAGCATTCCCAACGAGATTGCAGTGCGTGGTCACACCGACAGTCTGCAATTCAAAAAAACAACGGCGAAGAACAATTGGAGCCTTTCTGCAGGTCGTGCCGACTCCACTCGCCAGTTCCTCAATTCCCTCGGGGTGGATAATTCGCGTTTTTCGCGCATCGAGGGTGTCGCTGATTCGCAGCCCGTTAACGCGGACAATCCCTCGGATCCTCGTAATCGCCGAATCAGCATCACGGTGCTCTATCGCGACGGAGCGAAACCTGTGCAATGATTCGTGACTCTCGCTACCCGGTAGGGCTCGTCGTCATGCTCGCGGTGCTCTCGTGGTCGGCGGCAGCCCATGCCCAGTTCATTCGCGGGTTCGATCTGTTTCGTACCGGTCAGTATTGCGAGGCTCGCGAGGCGTGGTTGGCGAGCGAGAAGTCGGGCGATTCCACTTCGCCTTTCGGTTTGGCGGAGTTGTACGCGCGCGGTCTTTGTGTCAAGCAAAACGAGCGGCTGGCGAGTCGCTGGTATTTGACGGCCGCACAACGCGGGAACCCTCGGGCACGTGCGGAGATCGGTCTGCGGTACGCCTATGGCAAGGGTGTACAGCCGAATTCCTTGAAGGCCCACGTCTGGATGTCCACGGCACTCGCGTCGGCGGGAGGCTGGGAGAAGGATTTCGTGACGACCGTCGACAAGAATCTCTTGGTCGTCGAGCGTACGATGACGCCGGAGCAGCAACAGCGTGCGAAGGCGATCGTGACCGAATTCAAAAAAACCTATCGCCTGCCGCGCGAGTTCAATTCGCTCGATTGATCAAAGACCAGCGCCTGCAAACCGGACGACGATCTGGGTGCAGGCAGGCGTCTCCGCGGTCGGCGCTCCCGAGACAGACCACGTGGCATCTTTGGCCCAGGCGACTGCCGCCTCATTGACCTCGGGGTAGGGTGCGGGATCCGAAACCTCGAAGGAGCGATCGCTCTCCTGCGAGGCGGCGCAAACTTTGAGGCCCACCGTCTCGCGACCCACCTTGCGGCGCTGCTCGGCAGTCAACTTCGAAGATGGCGTTCGGCTTGCGGACTCGAGCTCGATACGAAGCATCGCCGCGGAGCCCGCTTCGGAGGGCGCCTCGGTGGGCGCCTTCGCGGGCGTTTCGACGCGTGCTGCCGCGTGCGTTTCCGCGTACGCGTCGGTGTGCGCGTCGGTATGCGCTGCGGGGCTGGCCTCCGGCGTCTTGGCGACGGGCTCGGGCATGGCTGAGGAGTGATGGTGTTGGATCTTCCAAGCGCCGTCGCGATAGGAATAAACGAAGGTGTAGCGGGCGGCGACCGTCGAGACGTTACCTGCAGAATCCATCACCGAGAACTCGTAAAGCCCTGCATCGACCGAGACTCCGCAATAGTGCTGAGTCATTCGGCGAACGATCGTCCCACGCGGAGACTTCTGCAGGAAATGATCAAAGTATTCGGTGATCAAGGCCGTATCGGTCCGCGGGATATTCGAGACGGTCGGCAGAAGCACGGCGTTAGACCAGTACAAGGCGGCGACTTTGGTCGAGTCTTTCGAGGCCAGCGCAAGGTTCCATGAGCGGAAGAGATCGGCTACCGCTTGGTCGGTTGCCATCACGCAGGGGCCTCCCGAGGAGCTGTTCGACTTCGGCGTCCCGCGTTCGGCAGCAACAGCAGCATTCCATGATCCCCACGTGATCGCCAGCGCGGCGATCATCAGGACTCTAGCCAAGCAAGGTTTGATCTGCGTGCACGAGTGGTTATTCATCTTGGGTTGCTTCCTTGTCCAAACGCCTTATATCTTGCCTCAGAATGTCACCGAGTCACGATCAACACCGCGCCCTGCCGGGCCTGCTGCGCCGAAGCGGAGGTCTGCAATGGCACTTTCGTGCACTTCGTCATCGTCGCTTGCATGATCCGTTTCGGGAGTCGCTCGGCGCATTTCTGCAAGCCTGGAACCCTGGAACATCACAACTGATCGTCGTCGGTCCGAGTGCCGGTTGGTTTTTGCCGGACTCGTTTCTCTGTCGTTTCAGTCGACTGACTCTCATCGATCTTGATACGTCGGCGCCGCTATTTTTCGCGCTACGGCATGGTCGCGGGCTTCGGCGTGTCGGGACGCCCACGGAGTGGGTGCAGGGAGACTTCGTCGATTGCCTGCCGAAGGTGTTGTCTGCCGAGGGCGATGCGGCCATCCTCTTCTGCAACGTGCTCGGACAGTTGGCGCTCGAGCGCGAGGATTACCAGGCGCGTCTCGACGAGTTGCCGCAGTGGCTCGTTGGCAGACGCTGGGCGTCTTTTCACGACCGTTACTCCGCACGGATTCCCGACGGTAAACCGATCGACGCCACCGCGTTCACGAGTCTCGAGAAACTGGATGCCCAGATGTTGCAGAGGTTGGGGCTGAGCGGAGAATGGATGGATCATGGTACGGACGCGGTATTGCCGGCGGGCGTATTGAGGCACTATTTTCCTTGGCATATCGTTCCCGATCGTCTCCATTGGATAGAGGCAGGAGTGGCGCCATGATGTTTTCGACGCAGACTACGAGATCGCATGTTTCGAGACTGGCGCGGACGCTGCGGCTCGCCGGCGCCGGTGCGGTCGCGCTGTTGCTTCTGACCGGATGCAGTCGCGAAGTTGCCTGCGATGATTCCGAGGTGGTCGACAAGATGCTCGAGCTCGCCAAGCGCGATGTCGTCACCGATCTTGCCGGTCAATGCGCCTCTCGCCTCTATGGAAGAATTCCGCAGGTCGCGCCGCAGTGTCCAAAAGACTCCGACGGGCACACGACAGCCTGTGTGGCGATGTGCACGGCGTGGGCCGAAACCCACGTGACGGCCAAGGCGAGCGCATTCGAGGCGCTTTTCAAGGACGATCTCGTCGCAACCCGTCGCTGTCGCGCTGACGTCCGGTTCGACGTCGCGTTCGATGGGGGGCAGACCGTCGATGCGCGAATCACGTATCTCGCCGCCCCGAAAGTCGGGGGCGCTCAAGTGGTGTTGAGCGATTGACGTCGTTCGAGACAAATCCCATATTCATATGAGAACGCATTCGTCGGTTCAGACTCTCCTGTCGCTCGTGCTCATCCTGAGCTCAGCGACCTACGCTTACATCGCTCAGATCAATGGGTTTTCGGGCTTCGCCCTCGCGGCAGGCGCGACGATCATCAGCGCTCTCGTCCTCGGATACTTTTGGCGTCGACCATCGAAGGGCGGCGAGGACTGATCTGCACAACACGCGTGCACAAGACATGATGGCAGGGCAGTAGACACGGCTGCAGCCTTGGGGCTATTTTCTCGGCATGGACGTAGCGCGCACCATCCCCGAAACCCCATCCGACATCGGTCGGGCGGGGCCCATCGAGGCGATGCGCCCCGCGGCTCGCCTTCCGGCAACCTCTGCGGCGTCTAAGTCTCCTGAGCCCACGCGCGAGGCCCGCAGCGACGACACCAATTCTCCGACTCCGACCCTGGAAACCCTTCGCGAAACTTTCCGTGACTCCGTCGAGATGGCGAACGAGCGTCTTTCCGATCGTGGGGCGTCGATCAACATTTCGCTCGATCAGTCGACTAACACCGTGATTGTGCAAGTGAAGGATCGCGAAACGGGCGACACCATCCGCCAGATTCCCCCCGAAGCTGCGATGCGGATATCACGAAACATCGATCGCCTCACTGGAATCCTCATCGATCAAAAAGTCTGATCGCGGGAGACGGCGCGCTATCGTCGAGCGAGCTGGCTGCCGAAACCGTTGCAGGTCTTAACCCGACAGATTCGTGAGCGAGTCCAACGTGTCTTGGATGGGGTAGAGATCTCTGGACGTTGCCGGATGAAGCTTTTCGATAAACGGTTGCACATATCGCTTATCGAAATCCATAAAGCTGTCTAGTCCGATCACCAAAACAGACCACGAGAGCCGTCCTCTCTGGAAGCGAGCGAGATACTCGGGTCGTGAGCCATGAGCCGGCATCGCGAAAATAGACAGCCGATCATGAGGCAACTGCGGCAGGTCCGAGGTTGAGTTGGCGGAATGATAATCCGCCAGCAAGGCCGTATGGTCCCCGAGTTTCTCGGTCTCGGTATTGAGTAACCGTCGCAGCCGGTCCGGGATGATCGCGACGCTGAGTTTACCGTCCGAGTAAGTCAGGATCTGCATCGGTCAAACCTCTGGGAGTCGAACCTCGATTTCGATTCGTCGGTTGAGTGCGCGGTTCTCTGGCGAGTCATTTGCTGCCACGGGTTTGGTGTCGGCAAAGCCCTGGGCCTCGATCCGCGCCGGATCAAAACGACGCGCTGTGACGAGCTCTCTCACGACGGATACCGCACGCGCTGCCGAGAGATCCCAGTTGTCACGATATTTGACCGTTCTGATCGGGACGTTGTCCGTATGACCGCCGATGACGACCTTTGCGTTCACGGAGTTGGCGACGTCGCCGATTTTTTCGATGATCTGTGTGGCAAGAGGAGTCAGTGCGGCATCGCCCGTCGCGAAAGCGCCCCCTGACCCGATTTTCACGGTGACTGCGCCGTCCTTTCGTTCCACCTTGACCAAGCCTTCCTTGATCTCGCCGGAGAATGCTGCCTCGAACGCTTTGGCGGCTGCTTCGACCTTTTCTGCAGATCCACCGCCTTTGCCGGAGCCTCCTTCGGATTGGCCCGCAGCAGGTTGGGACTCCACCGATGCGATCAGGGCTTGCGTCGCGCCTGTGATCGCAACCTCACTCTGAAGTTCATCGACGACTTCGCTGACTTTTTTAACGCCGGCTGCGACCGCTTGTGCGGCGGCAAGGCGCGCGGCGCGCGGCGCGTTTTCCTTGGCATTGAATTCAACGGTTACTCTCGTTGAGGTGGCTTTCACCTCCGCCACGCCTGCGGCGATTTCAGCCGAGAGAGCCTCTTTCAATTTCGCGGCATCCTGCTCGACCGAATCCGGTGCGCTGCCGCCTTGTGCGCCGGGGCGCTGCGAGTCGACTGGACGACGCCCCGCGGCCTCGTAAAGCGCCTCGGTGCGCAAGTCTTGGTCCTTTTCGCGAACCTCAATTTCCTCTTGAGTCGTATCCGTCGTTTCCTGCTTCAGATTATCGACGAGCGCCATCGTCGGCGATGGCGAGAAGCTGAGGGATAATATGGTCGTTCCTTTCGGTTGTTCGACCACGGGGATATCTTTCTGCACGCCGAAGGCGGCTTTCATGCTCCCCGAGATCTGTTTGTACTTCGGTACGTTCATTTCGGCGAAGGACAAAATCAGCACAAAAAAGCACAGCAGCAGCGTGGCCATGTCCGCAAAGGTTGCCATCCAGCCGGGTGCACCGGCGCGACACTCGGGACATTTCTTCGGTGGCGGCGCATCGGCAGCAGCAGCTTTCGCGGGTGCCGCACCGCTGTCGGTCGCGCCCTCAACCTCGGCCTCTTGAGCCGCAGTCGCCTCGCTCGCTGTAGCGTTCATGACTTAGGTTGCTACTTTTTCGCGAGGGCCTTTTGTGTCGCAGGCGGCAAAAGAGCCAAGATCGATTCGCCGATGTTTCTTGGATTCTCACCACGCGCGATGCCTTGGAGGCCGGTCAAGACAGCCTCGCAATAAACCGCCTCTTCGTCATGGTAAAGCTTTAGTTTGTTGGTGATCGGTCCGGCTACCACGTTGGCGATGAACGCGCCGTATAGCGTTGTTAACAGGGCGACGGCCATCGCCGGCCCGATCGATTTCGGATCCGACATGTTGCCGAGCATCTGCACGAGACCGACGAGGGTGCCGATCATGCCCATCGCCGGCGCGACGTCAATCCACCCCTGCCAGGCGGCGATGACAGCGCCGTGTCGGCGCTCCCGAGCTTCGATATCTGTCCTGATACGGCTTGAGATCGCCGACTCACCAAGACCGTCGACGAGCATCATCAATCCCGTTTTTAAGAATTTATCGCTCGATTCTGCCGCCTTCGGCTCGAGGGCGAGAAGGCCCTCTTTTTTCGCGATTTGAGCGAATTCCGGAAACTGTTCTACGAGAGGTTCGAGTTTTGGGGTCCCAGGGAGAAAGGCCTTGACCGCTCCCGTGAGGTGGCCAATGAACTCCGGGAGGGTATGTCGGGACATCACGACCGAGATCGTGCCGCCGATCACGATCGCAACCGAGGGCACGTCAATGAAGGCGCCGAGAGATCCTCCGAGCGTAATCGCCCAGATGATGATGCCGACAGCCGCCACAAGTCCGATTAAAGTTGCAATATCCATCGTTTGTCCACAGCCTCTTGTGTATGTACCCGAGCAAGCACCGCGAGCGCTATGATCTACGAGAATTCTATTCGGCGCGACCGGTGCTTCGTTTTCTCGCAGCCAAGTCTTCTTAGTCGGCGTCTCGAGAAAAAGCTTGTGGGGTGGAGATCATGAGAAAACATCCGCCTGGTGGACGAAAACGCGGGGTACGTTGCGGGCGAGGCGCGCGGCTCCTCGCGCTCGGTTTTTTTAGCCTCGTTTTCACGGGCGAGCCGGCGAGGGGCGCTGATCCGACACCGACGCAACTTCAGCAATTTACCATCACCGACCCAAAAACGGGACTCGAATGGCTCCGCTGTACCGTCGGTCAGCGCTGGAACGGCTTTCGGTGCATCGGAGTCCCCAAGATGGTGGACTGGGATCAAGCGCAGCAGGCCGCTGCCAGCGCGAGCAAGGAGTTGGGCGGGCAGTGGCGCTTACCGAGCGTCGAGGAACTGCAGACCCTCATTTGCGCGGAGTGTCCCCCCCCCAAAATCGATCAACAATTATTCCCGGACACCCCTGCGGCACCGTTTTGGACCTACTCCGAAGCGCCTCTTTCTATCGGTCGGTATCAGACCGTCAACTTCTACACGGGACATCTTTTTAACCGCAACACCAAGGCGATGGAGCGATACGTGCGGCTCGTCAAACCGGCGCCCCCGCGACAGACCAAGCAGGCACCGTGAAGGTGTTATTCAGGACGGACTGCCGGGTTTGTGCGATCGTGCGCATTCACATTGCGCTGGTCATCGGGATCCTTGCGGCGTGGCGGTTGCGCCCTGAGTGGTTCGAGCTCCTCCGAGATGTGCCCGTCCAGCGTTTGGCGGCCATCGCCGTCGTGCTTGCGCTCTTTGCCATTCTGTCAATGAAGGCTTTCGATCACTACCGACGGTCCAGGACAAACGATACAGATCGTGGCGGACAGCGGGCTTCGCAACAGCAACCCCGCCGATAGCGAGGCTGCTTGTGGGTCAAGGGTGGTCTGCACACCTTGAAAATTTCCGTTTTAGTTTGGTGAGGAGACCGTCGCGCGGGGACCGATCGCCAAGTTCAGGCCGTCGATGATTAGATTAATGGTAAGCCGCGGCACACACGGGCCACGAGCCACTGCAAGGACCTTACCGATAAGTCCTGCCGCCGTGAGCACCTCCCTCCAGCACGAGAGGCACACGGACTCGCTCGCAGCGTGCCCCTGAGGCGGAGCTCTCGCAGCTGCTGCCTGACGCGTGCAACGCGTGCTCGCTTCCGGACGCATCGAGCTCTCTGGACGCACCGAGTTGACGAGGGGTCCAACGTGACAACGAGTTCCACGTCCGTATTGACTGCAACAAACTGCCAATGGCGCATCTGCATCTTAAGTAATTGATTTTAAATAATTTCCTTTTATCTTTTTACAAGCTTGGGTGCATGACTCAAATCCAACCGGTTCCAGTCGCCCCAAGTCCGACCGAGGCGTCGACCTTGTCGACCGATAATCAAACCCGCCGCGGTCTTACTATCCGGGGACGTCGTCTTGATAAGTTGAGCCTCGACGCACACCGCTGAAGGCCGATCTAAACGTGGGCTGGCCCCTTGGCGGGAGTCTCAGGTCATTATTTGGTGCCCTCGGATAAGTGTTTTCGGAAACAGCGCGACACCGAATTTGAGTGCCCTTGCAAGTCGGCCGGTTCTTTGCTGAGATACGATGACAACTATAAGAGTCGCGACGGTATCCCGTTGTGCCCACCGGGGAGAGCTTTGCATGGCGAAGAACGTGCGCTTCGGCGAGTACCTGCAGGTCGTGTCCGTAGACACCGCGTCAATCACCTACAGCAACGTATTGCCCCAACCGATCTTCGATGCGCAGGGGCGCGAAGTCCCGCAAAAGGTCACCAAGCTGATCATGTCCGGTTCGGACATTGTCAACTTACTCCAACCGTACCTCAGCACTCGATTCATGGAGCAAGTGACAGCGGTGGTGCCGCTGGCCGTGTTCCTCGCGGTGTTCCAGTGGCTCGTGCTGCAAAAACCGGTGGCGGAGGCGGCCCTCATCGGCACAGGACTGCTCGCCGTGATGATCGGTCTGATGATTTTCATGGAGGGTTTGAAGCTCGGTCTGATGCCCTTCGGTGACATCATCGGCAGTAACCTGCCCCGCAAGCTTCCCCTGCCCGGGGTACTCGCCATTGCCGGATTGCTCGGCATCGGGGTGACCTACGCGGAGCCGGCGATTGGTACGCTGCAGGTGGCGGGATCGATTGTTGACCCGCAAAAGGCGCCCTACCTGTACACGATGCTGAACGACCGCGTGACCTGGACCGTGCTCGTCGTCGGCATCGGCGTCGGCGTTGCCGCGATACTCGGTACGGTCCGCTTCTTGTACGACTGGAGTCTGAAGCCGCTTATCTATCTCAGTCTTGCGCCGGTGATCCTTCTCACCGCCTATTGCGCGTTGGACCCACTGCTTGCCACCGTAGTTGGCCTTGCGTGGGACTGCGGCGCGGTGACGACGGGACCAGTCACGGTGCCCTTGGTGTTGGCGCTCGGCATCGGCGTCGCGAACTCCGGAGGTAAAGGTAACTCGGCGCTCTCGGGGTTCGGTATCGTCACCCTAGCCTCGGTCTTTCCGATCTTGGCGGTGCTCGCGCTCGCCGTGTTTTGGAGGTTCACTGTGCCGGTCGATGTCATCTCTGCGGAGTTCGCCGCCAAGAGCGCGGCGGCAGCGGCGACGACTGCCAAGGCTTGGTACGAGGTGCCTCCGGGTTCCGATGTGAAGATGGGCGTGCAGGCGATCGTGCCGCTTGTGCTTTTCTTGATGGTCGTGCTCTTCGGCATCCTTCGAGAAAAGCTCCCCAACGCCTTCATCATCGTCTGGGGTCTGTTCCTGTGTGTGCTTGGCATGTGCACCTTCAACGTCGGTCTCACCGCCGGTTTGGCCGCACTCGGCTCACAGACCGGCTCGCTGATCCCTGGGGCGTTCGTGGGCATCGAGGCCATGCCCAATGCGCCGTTGTACCCCTATGCCGTCGGTACCTTTCTCGCAGCGGCTTTCGCTTGGGCGTTGGGTTATGCCGCCACGATGGCAGAGCCTGCGTTAAATGCGCTCGGACTGACCGTGCAAAACCTCACCAACGGCGCGTTTAAGAAGTCGATGCTGATGTACGCGGTGGCGATCGGGGTCGCGACGGGCATCATGTTGGGCGTGTGTAAATTAATCTTTAATTTCAACCTGCTCTACATTTTGGTGCCCGGCTACATTCTGGCGTTTATTTTGACGGCCATGTCAACCGAAGAGTTCGTGAATGTCGGCTGGGATAGCGCCGGCGTCACCACCGGCCCGGTTACTGTGCCACTCGTTCTTGCGATGGGCCTCGGCTTCGGCAAAGCCGTTGGAGCACTTGAGGGCTTTGGGATCCTGGCTGCCGCCTCGATCGCCCCCATCTGTGCGGTGCTGATGCTCGGTATCTACGTGCAGTGGAAAACCAAAAAAGAACTTGCGGGGAACCTGGCTTAGATCGCCCGCTCATCGTGTCGAACCTTTGTCTTTAAGCCGCTAGGAGAGATTCATGGCCAAGCGCAGAATGACCAATCTGATCGACGTGTCCTTGATGACCTGCGTCATCCAGAAAGGCATGGCCGACACCATCAACAAGGCATTGCTTGAACTCGGTGTTCAGGGTGCAACCGTGCACATGGGCGTCGGCACCGGCGTACGTGAGCGCATGGGACTTCTCGGCGTCGCCGTCGATGTGGAGCGAGAGATCATCAGTTTCATGGTGCCGAGCGATCAAGTGGACCGCATCTTCGAGCGAGTTTTCATCGTGGGTCGTCTTGATACGCCGGGTATGGGTTACGTATATGTGACCCCACTTCTTCAAGCGGCGACCTACATCCCGCCAAACTTGACGGAGCGCGCATGAGCGAGGTTCAACGGCTTAACTACACCCGACTCATTACCTGCGTGTTATACGAGGGTGGTGCCGAGTCGATACTGGAGTCGCTGTACCAACGCGGCATCCGTGAGACGTATTTTTATTCGACTCGCGGGAAACCGATTGGCCGCGCCAGCGAGGCGGGTAATCTTCCAGAGATCCCCAAAACCGAGGTCCTGCACGCGGTGGTCTCGGCCGATCAATCCGATTACATCTACTCGATGCTGTACCACGACTTTCGGCTGAACGAACCCGGAGTCGGCATGATTACCGTCCATCGACTTAATCTGTCGTCACGACTGACTCTCCCAGAGGGGGTTGCTTTCGTGTCGTCACTACGCGAGGAGTGAGCCATGAGTGAGGAACTGCAGAATCAAGCGCAGCGCAACAAGCGCTTAATTTTCGATTCGGAATCCTTCGTCTATCAGAACGTTGGGCTCGTCTCCATCGCTCGCGGACGAGCAGATGAAAATTTTTCTGAGGCGATGAGGCTCTACACGCTAGCGTCCACCAGTAACCGCGAACTTATCATGCGTCTCACGGACGATGTGTATCGTAATCGGATGCAGATCTTGGATAACCTGCAGCCCACGACTCCGGACCAAACGCTCTATAAAGTATCGATGACCAATCGAGATCGAAGCGAGAATCTGGATCATCGATCCAAAGTCAACCGCCAATTGATCGAGGCGAGCGATAAGATGCTCGAGGCGTACCGCCTTGTGAAGGAGGCGGCGCAGATCTTCTCGGGTATCAACGATACGATGCTCGAGCACTGTGACGACGCCGCCGATCGTAACGCGCAGTACTTCGATGGCGAGCTGCTTCGTCAAATGCAGCAAGCCGACGCCGCGACGAACAAACGTCGTGTCGATGAAAACGATGAACTCGTGGCAGGGATCCGAGAGCGAGCTCAAGGCAACCGCGAGCGTCTCCTAGCCCGCTTCAACGCTGCCGCCGCCGAGTCCGAATCGTTAACGGATATGGGCGATCGGCTCGAAAGTCAGCGTTCAGAAATCATGGCGCTCCGGGAGAAGATCGACGCGAACCGGAACCGGGTGGCGGACACCATCTTTAAGATGTAGGGGTGAGCCGCGCGCGCGGTAACCGCTGGCGTAGAGGGCTGGCTTGGGCACTGGCTGTGGCATTCGCTGCGGTGATCGCCCTTTTCATGGTGGCTTTTCAACAGGGCGAGCTGACGGCACAAATCGCTCGTGAGCGTTTGCTGGCGCTGTCACCGTGGTGGTTTGTTCTCATCACGCCGATCACGCTCGGTGGCGTGCGCTACTTGACGCTGCGATTCGTGCCCGCTGCGGCCGGGAGCGGCATCCCGCAGGTGATGGCGGTGACCGAGCAACCGATCTCGCCAAAGCGCGCTGGCGAAAAGTTGCTCCTGAGTCCGGCGGGTGCACTGTTCAAGGCGGTCGCGGTGTCGCTGTCGATGGCGGGCGGTGGCACGGTCGGTCGAGAGGGTCCGGCCATTCAAGTGGGCGCCTCGCTGCTGAGCTGCGGATCGAGGCTATCCGGTAAAGTCGTGATCCCCCACCGCGTTATCGCGATCGCGGGCGCCGCAACGGGGCTGGCAGCTGCCTTTAGCACGCCGCTCGCTGGGGTGATGTACGCCTTTGAGGAATTTCTTTGGCGCCGGAGATACCGGGCGATTGCGCTCGTTCCGCTCTGTGTCGCCGCGGCAGCGATTACCGGTTGGTTGGTGACACGGGATCGACAATTCTTTGACGTAGTTGTTGATGCCGTCAACACCCCGCCATGGTGGAGTATGCTGACGCTCGCCGCGTTTTGCGGGGTGGGAGCGGGTGCGATGGGTTGGCTGATGATGTTCGCTTTACCCCGTATTCTGCCCACGCCCCGTAGCCCCACCCACGGCGCACTCATCGCTGGAGCGATAGGCCTCGTTCTGGCGCTGCTTGGCGTTTGGAGTAACGGGCTGTCGATGGGTTCAGGTAACGAGACCAGCGCTGTGTTGCTCGACCCCGCCGCGTCAATCGAAACGACCATGATGTCGGTCGGGCTAACCAAGGCGTTAGCCACAACACTCACTTTCGGCACCGGCGTGCCGGCTGGCATTCTCACGCCTTCGCTCGCGATCGGGGGGGGGTTTGGATACGACTTTGCTGCGTTGACGAACCTTGACGAGATGCGACAAGTTTTGGTGCTCTTTGGTATGACCGCTTTTCTCTCCGGGGTGATCCGCACGCCTGTCACGGTCGCGCTGATGGTCGCAGAGATGAGCGGTGCCTCTGCCTTAGGAGTCGAACTTTTGGTTTGTGCTTTGATTGGTGGCTGGAGCGCTAAAGCACTTTGCCGAGAGGGGGTGTATGAAGTAGCGCTTCACCGTATTCTCAAAAAATAAAAGTTAAAGAGTTAAGACGATAAAGGAGGATTTATGCCATCGACACTCGCCACGCTTGAGAGAGAGCTTAATAACCCGAGTACACCGCTCGCCCGCCGCTACATGGTGTTCATGCTGGTAACGATTGTAGGCTCTATCCTCTTCTTGTTTTTGCTCGAGGAATATCCGGACTACTACACCCACGACAACCCGATTGTTATCGCAGTCGAGGCTTTTCTGCTGGTCGCTTTTTCGGTGGATGTGTTACTCAGAATCATCTCGTTGAGCGACCACAGCTTAAAGAACTGGATGTTCCTGACGTTTGATGGTCTCGCGATCGTTCCCTCAGCAGCCATTGTTGCTATGGCGTTCGGTTGGGACGTGCATCCGGAGAACGTCGTCCTTTTAACCTTGCTGCGTCTTTTTCGATTACTGCGCGTGCTGACCCTGCTGCGCATGAGTAATTTGCTCGTCGAAGTGCTAGGCACCTCGGTGCTGACCATGGTCTTTGGGGTCGTTTGTGTGCACTTAGGTATTCGGGTCCTCACACAGATGCTGCAGCCGGTGTTCGGATTTGATCCGTACCAGTTCATCCAAACGCCCGTCATCCTGATGTCGGTCACCGCGGTCGGCTCGGCGTTCGGCATCTCCATGGCGATTACGTTCGGTATGGTGAATAAAAAGCGTGAGGAGATCGGGGAACTGCACCGGTTGGCGATGGATGCGGTTGACGGTTTCGAGGACGATTTTCGCCACGTGTTTTCTGAAGCGATGGATACAGATCGACGCAATCAACTCTTTGGGGGATATCGAGCGAAGATGGATGCTTTCGTGATCGCTAAAGTGAACTACGAGGACATGAAGGCAGAGACGACCCGATTCCTGAACGAAATACGTGGCGTAGTCAAAGGGCGGCCGAGTATGGACGTACCCTTTCACTCCCTGCTCGTACAGAGGTTGTCGGCATTTCTGACGCGCTCGCAAAGTCACTTCCCATCCGCGTTCTATACGTGGATGAGGCTTCTTGCGAATCTGTATTTTGTCCTCGTGATGCTCGCGGCGCCTGGTGTATTCGGTCTGTTTATACAACTACTCATCATCCTCGTGTTCTACGGTTTGTTGATGATCATCGAAGATATGGACCTTGCGATCGATGATGGGGCTACGGAGTTCAATGCGAAAATTCTGAAAGTTTGATCGCAAAGGGTATGGCCTTGCTCGTGGTGAGCGCACGGTTGATGGTTGCTGCCGCCTTGGTCACAGCGGCTGCTCTGTCGACTGCGCAAGCTGCGGGCGCATCGGAGCCGATCACCTCAGCGCAGTCCGAGCTTGAGGCGATAAAGGCGCAGCTGGCGCTTTTGCAAGCGCGCCTTG
>Ga0194121_10001114_pt1 | contig 46776 bp, 62 predicted proteins | sample TA2MahCa50mmetaG_FD_148609 | JGI IMG/M metagenome (GOLD analysis project Ga0194121, IMG submission 148609) | Freshwater microbial communities from Lake Tanganyika, Tanzania - TA2015020 Mahale Deep Cast 50m | ecosystem: Environmental > Aquatic > Freshwater > Lake | place: Tanzania: Lake...
ATAAGAAGCGCTGGAGACTCTAATGTTGGTGACGAAATTACAACAGCTATTTTTAATGAAGGAGATAAAGTGACAGTAGTTGGCTTTTCAAAAGGAAAAGGTTTTCAAGGAGGAGTAAAAAGACACGGTTTTGCAGGAAGAAATAGAAGTCACGGAGCAAAACACGAATCAAGAACTATTGGTTCAACAGGACAGCGTTTTCCACAACACGTTATTAAAGGAAGAAAAATGCCTGGAAGAATGGGGTATGAAAGGGTTACTGTTAAAAATTTGAAAGTTATAAAAATTGATAAAGATAACAATATTATTGCATTAAAGGGGGCTATTCCAGGACATAGGGGAACACTACTCCAAATTAAAGGATAATTATGAAAGTAGATATTTATAACGAAAAAGGAGAATCATCAGGAAGTGCGACTTTGCCTAAGGAAATATTTGAAGTTCCAATGAACGCTGATTTGGTGCACCAAGTTTTGGTTTCATCAAGGTCAAATATTAGACAAAATTCAGCCCATACAAAAAATAGAGGAGAAGTAAGGGGAGGAGGAAGAAAACCATGGAGACAAAAAGGAACAGGAAGAGCAAGACATGGATCTACTAGGTCTCCAATTTGGAAGGGGGGAGGAGTTTCTGGGGGTCCAAGAAATGAAAGAAATTTTGACAGAGAAATTCCTAAAAAAATGAGAAGAAAGGCTTTGTTTATGGTTTTATCAGAAAAAGCAAGAAATAATTTACTAATTATTGTAGATAAGTTTTTACTTGAAAAAGCAAAAACAAAGACAATGAATGAATTATTTAAAAAATTACCTTTAAATAACTCAAGCAGATTGGTTTTGTATTCAGATGGAAATAATAATGTATATTTGGCTTCAAGAAATATTAAAAAAACAGCAGTTCAGAGAGCAAGAGATTTAAATATTATTGATTTGCTAAATAACAAGTATTTATTAATTTCAAAGGATGTGGTTAAAGAAATAGAAAATACTTTTACTAAAAAAGGAGAATAAAATATGGCTTTATTAGATTTTTTAAACAAAAAGAAAGATTCAGAAAAGGCAAAATCACTGAAAGACTCAAAAGCAAAGCCAGAAAAAAAGGCTGATAAGGTAGCTTTAGTTAAACCAAAAGAGACTAGCACTTTGCCTGAAGTAAAAAAATATAGCAAAGAGAGTGATTTTTCTTATGAAGTTGTAAGAGAACCTCATATTTCAGAAAAATCAACAAACTTAAGCCAAGAAAATAAATACGTTTTTAAAATTTACAAGAATTCAAATAAGCTAGAAATTAAAAAAGCAATTGAAGGCACTTATGGAGTTAATGTGACTGCTGTAAACATAATAAAAATTCCAAAAAAGAAAAGAAGACTTGGAAAAACAGAAGGATTTAGGAAATCGTATTCAAAGGCCGTAATTACGATTAAAGAGGGGCAAAGGATAGAAATTTACTAAATATTTATATTAGATAAAAAGTAAAATGAAGATATATAAACCAACAACTCCATCAAGAAGAGGAATGACTGGAATTGACTTTTCTCAGCTTACAAAAAAGAGGCCAGAGAAGAGACTTTTAAAATACATTAAAAGAAGCGTTGGTAGATCAAAATCTTCAGGTAGAATTACTGTTAGACATAAAGGTGGAGGAGTAAAAAAACTTTACAGAATTATTGAATTTGCTCAGACTAAAATGGATGCTCCAGCAAAAGTGATTGCCCTTGAGTACGATCCAAATAGAACAGCTTTTATTGCTTTAATTGAGTATCAAGATAAAGTGAGGCAGTATATAATTGCCCCACAGAATTTAAAAGTTGGAGATGAAATTTTATTTTCTGAATCTGCTCAACTAAAGATTGGAAACAGATTAAAACTAAAAAATATTCCAGTTGGGACAAATGTCTATAATATTGAATTAGAATCAGGAAAGGGAGGTAAAATGGTAAGGTCAGCGGGATCATCAGCGCAGGTTTTGGCCTTAGAAGGTAAGTTTGTTAACTTGAAAATGCCCTCTACAGAAGTAAGAAAGGTAAATGGTGAATGCTTCGCTTCTGTGGGAATGGTTTCTAATCCAGAAAACAGATATTATACAATTGGAAAAGCTGGTAAATCAAGACTAAAGGGAAGGCGCCCTCATGTTAGAGGAAGTGCAATGAATCCGGTAGATCACCCACACGGTGGAGGAGAAGGAAGACAACCAATTGGATTAAAACATCCAAAGACTCCATGGGGAAAACCAGCATTAGGAGTTAAAACAAGAAAATCAAAAAGGTGGACAAGTAGATATATAATTCAGAGAAGAAAAAAGAAATAAGGAAGCTGTGGCGAATAATTGCCCCGCCCCCTACGCTAAGGAATAGTCTTGAGCTTAGAGGGTGGAGCGATGATATTCGCTTAGCTCATATATTCATCATGTCAAGAAGTTTAAGAAAAGGTCCGTTTGTAGACCAAAAATTACTTGAGAAAGTCTTGGGTCAAAGAAAAGAGGACAAGGTAATAATTAAAACCTGGTCAAGACATTCGACGATTAGTCCAGAAATGGTCGGTTTTACATTTGGAGTTCACAATGGAAAGGAATTTACGCCAGTTTATATTGCAGAAGATATGGTAGGACACAAGCTTGGAGAATTTTCTCCTACAACTAAGTTTCATAGACATGGAGGAAAGATGCAGAGAGACATTGAAGCGGGTTCAGGAGTTAAGGATGTAGCTAAGGTTGCTCCGGCAAAACCAGCTAAATAGCAATTATTTAAAATAATCATGGAAGTAAAAGTAAGTTTAAACAATTTAAGAACAGCACCAAGAAAAGTCAGACAAGTGGCTGATTTGGTGAGAAATAAAAATGTTGCAAAAGCAAGATCGCTTCTTGAGGCAACTCCACAGAAAACTTCTATTATGCTTTTAAAGCTTTTAAAGAGCGCTGTGGCTTCGGCAAATAATGATTTTAAACTTCAAGAAGATAGATTATTTATTGCAAGAATATTTGTAGATGAAGGTCCAAAATTAAAAAGATGGCATCCAATGTCACGAGGTAGGGCATATCCTATAATGAAGAGGACCTCACATGTCACGCTTGTTATAAGTGACGGAAATAAAGAAAATGATTTAAAAACTGATGACAAAAAGGAAAAAATAATAAAGAAAGTAAGGGATAAAAAAGAAGAGGTAGTAAAAGTTTCATCAGTTAAGAAAACGGTTAAAAAAACAAAGAAAAAGTAATATGACACACAAAGTTCACCCAAAAGCATTTAGAATCAGAGGAATGGAAGATTTTAATGTAAGAGGATTCTATGGAAAAAAGATGCCCCAATACCTTGAGGAGGACTTTTTGGTCAAAGATTTACTAAATAAAAAATTTAAGGAGGCTTCAATTGCTAATATTGAAATTGAGCACTCTCAAAATAAGATAAACATTATTATTGAGTCTTCAAGACCAGGTTTAATTATTGGAAGAGGTGGTCAAGGAGTTGAAGAAATAAAAAAATTAGTTGAAAGTAAAATTTACGGCAGAAAAAACTTATTTGGAAAAGCAACTGAAAAAACAAAAAGAGAAATTAAGATAGATATTAAGGAAATTAAAAATCCCTGGGTTTCTGCTTCTCTTGTTGCAAAAATGGCAGCTCAGCAAATTGAAAAGAGAATTCCTTTTAGGCAAGTTTTGAAAAGAAATATGGAAAGAGTAATGCAAAATAAAGAAGTTAAGGGAATTAAAATGGAGGTCTCCGGAAGACTTAATGGAATTGAAATTGCCAGAAATGAATGGTTAAAGCAAGGTAGAATGCCACTTGCAAGTATAAGAGCAGACATTGATTACCATCAATCAGAAGCTTTTTGTACTTATGGAGTGATAGGAGTAAAGGTTTGGATATATAAAGGAGATAAATTTGAATAAACCACAAACATGAGCTTATTAATGCCAAAAAAAGTTAAGCACAGAAAATGGTTTAAAGGTAAGTCAAAGGGTATTGAAACCCGAGCGACTGACCTTAATTTTGGAAGCTTTGGATTAAAATCAATGGGAACAAAATGGATAACTGCAAGACAGATTGAATCAGCAAGAAGATATATTATGAGATATATGAAGAAGGGAGGAAAAATTTGGGTAAGAATATTTCCAGATAAGCCAGTCACTTCAAAGGGAGAAGAAGTGCCATTGGGAGGAGGAAAGGGAGCAGTTCACCACTATGTTTTTGCGATTAGGCCAGGAAGAATTATTTTTGAAATTGACGGATTAAAAGAAGATGTGGCAAAAGAAGCTCTTCAAGGAGCATCTAGAAAGTTGCCAATCAAGACAAAATTTGTTAAAAGAGATAACTAGCAAATTTATTTAATAATAATATGACAATAGAAGAAATAAGAAAAAAAGACAAAAAAGAATTGGAAAAATTGGTTAATGACCTTAAGAAAAAACTTAACGATATTAGGTTTAAGAGGTCTTCAAACCAGTTAAAGAATATTAATGACCTTGTTAACTCAAGGAAGGATATTGCAAAAATCTTAACTGTACTTAACGAAATTAAATAATTATAGAATAATTTATAACTTATAATCATGAGCAAAAAGAAATTAGAAGGAATTGTAGTTTCAGACAAGATGCAGAAAACGGTTGTAGTGAAAGTGGAAAGTGTCAAAGAACACCCAAAATACAAGAGAAGGTTTAAGGTACACAAAAAATACAAGGCTCACGATGAAAAACAGGAATTCCATATAGGAGATAAGGTTGTAATTGAAGAATCTTCACCAATGTCAAAGGAAAAAAGATGGAAGGTTATTTCTAAGATATAAAGATAAAGAAATTATATGATTCAATTAAGATCAATGCTAAAGGTTGCAGATAATAGCGGGGCAAGAATTGTCCAGTGTGTTAACGTTTTGGGCGGAACAAGAAAAAGATATGCTCAAATAGGAGATATTATTGTTGCTGCAGTAAAAAAAGCTGAACCAAGAAAACTTGTTAAGAAACATGATGTGATCAAAGCAGTTGTGGTAAGACAAAGAAAAGAGTTTAAAAGAAAAGACGGTTCATATATTAGATTTGATGACAATGCAGTTGTTGTTTTAGGAGATGGAAAACTACCTAAAGGAGGAAGAGTTTTCGGTCCAATTGCCAAAGAATTGAAAGAAAAAGGTTTTGACGAAATTGCTCAAATGGCAATAGAATTATTATAGAAAATACATGAAAGTTAAAAAAGGAGATACAGTATTAGTCACAGCAGGAAAAGATTCTGGAAAAGTAGCAAAAATTTTAAAGTCTTTCCCAAAAGAAAGTAAGATTTTGGTTGAAGGAGTTAATTTAAAAGCAAAACATATTAAACCAAAAAGACAGGGAGAGCAAGGTCAGGTTGTGAGAATTCCAGCTCCATTTAATGTTTCAAATGTTAAGTTTTTGTGTCCAAAGTGCGGAAAGGCTGTGAGATTGGGATATAAAATTGTTGGTGAGAAGAAATTCAGAGTTTGTAAAAAGTGTAAGTCAGAGTTTTAAAAACTACCATGGAAAAATTACAAGAAAAATATAAAAAAGAAGTAATCCCAGCAATGATGGAGAAATTTGGGTACAAAAATAAAATGGCGGTTCCAAAAATAGTTAAGGTGACTATTAATACTTCTTTTGGAAAAGAAGTTTCAAATAAAACTTCAGGTGAGAGAGAAAAGGTTCAGAAACTTGCTATGAATGACTTGGCGTTAATCTCAGGTCAGAAACCAAAGCTAATAAAATCAAAAAAATCTATTGCTGGTTTTAAATTAAGAGAAGGTCTTGAAATAGCTTCTATGGTTACATTGAGAAAGCAAAGAATGTGGGATTTTCTTGAAAAGTTAATTTATTTATCATTGCCAAGGTCAAGAGACTTTAAGGGGTTGAATGTTAAATTAATTGATCAAGGAGGAAACTTAAGTATAGGATTTAAAGAGCATATAAACTTCCCAGAAATTTTTACAGAAAAAGAAAAGACAATTTTAGGACTACAAATTACCGTGACGACAAATGCAAAGAATTATGAAAAAGGTTTAGAATTATTTAAATTAATAGGATTTCCGTTAAAGGAAGATAAAAAGTAATTTTTATGGCTAAAACATCACAAGAAGCAAAAGCAAAAATGAAACCAAAGTTTTCAACAAGGTTGCAAAGACGCTGTTTTAGATGTGGAAGAAGAAGAGGTTTTATGAGGGATTTCGGACTTTGCAGGATTTGTTTCCGTGAGCAGGCAAATAAAGGAGAAATACCGGGAGTAAAAAAATCATCGTGGTAAATTTATAAAGGTTATAGGGTGTAGGATACAGGGTGTAGTGTTAAATTCTAAACCCTAAATCCTATATCCTAAATCCTAAAGAAAAATGACAGACCCAATTACAGACATGTTAAATCAAATAAAGAATGCTGAGGCCGTACAAAAGACTGAGGTTATTTTGCCTTTTTCAAAATTAAAAAATGAAATTGCTTTGATAATGCAAAAAGAGAACTTCTTAGGAGAAGTGAAAAAAGTTTCAAAAGGAAAATTGAAACTTTTAAAATTAACTTTAAAATATGATAATGGATTGCCCGCCATGGAGGGATTTAAGAGAGTCTCAAAACCGGGGCAAAGAATTTACACAAAATATCAGGAAATAAAGAAAGTAAGAGGTGGTTATGGAAAAATGATTCTTTCAACGCCAAAAGGCTTAATGACTGGAGTTGAGGCTAAAAAATCAAAATTAGGAGGGGAGGTTTTAATGGAAGTTTGGTAGAATGCGTTGATAGAATTGAGAATTGACGATGTTTGAAAAATAATATATAATAACGAATTCATAAGTTTAAAAAATCATAAAATGTGGAGCAAGGTAGCGTAATAATGCTTCGCGATTAATGTTTCAAGTTTCATGTCAAGAATAGGAAAAAAATTAATTGATGTACCCTCAACTGTAAAAGTTGAAATTACAGGACAAGATATTAAGGTTCAAGGACCTAAGGGTACTTTGGATGCAAAAATTAACAGAGAAATTAAAGTGGAATTAAAGGATGGTAAAATTTCTGTAATGCCTGTAAGAGCTTTGCCAAAAAGTATGAAGGGATTATGGGGTTTGTATAGGGCATTGATTTTTAATATGATTGAAGGAGTTGAAAAAGGTTTTGAAAAAAAACTTGAAATTGAAGGAGTTGGATACAAAGCAGCAGTACAAGGAGATGAGTTGGTTTTAAATGTTGGTTTTGTTCACCCTGTTAAGATTAAAAAGCCTGAAGGAATCGTATTCCTAGTTGAAAAGAACGTAATTACAGTTTCAGGAATTAACAAGGAGCAGGTAGGTCAGATTTCAGCTGAAATAAGAGCTTCAAAGAAAGCCGAACCATATAAAGGAAAGGGAATTAAATATCAAGGCGAGAAGATTAGAAGAAAAGAAGGAAAGAAGGTTGTAGCTTCAAAATAAGATTTACTTCATAAATATATAACATGTTAGGAAAAAAAATAAAAAGATTAAAAGCCCACAGAAAGATAAGAATGAAGGTTTTTGGAACAAAAGAAAAGCCAAGACTTTCGGTTTTTAGGTCTGCAAGCTATATTTACGCCCAACTTATTGATGATGAATCTGGTAAGGTTTTACTTTCTGTATCTGACTTAAAGGTAAAGTCTTCAAAAGCAAAGAAAGTTGAAAGAGCTATGGAAGTTGGAAAAATAATTGCCAAAGAAGCAGTTTCAAAAAAAATCGAGAAAGTTGTTTTTGATAGAGGAGGCTTTGTTTTTCATGGAAGAGTAAAGGCTGTGGCTGACGGAGCTAGAGAAGGAGGGTTGAAGTTTTAGATAAATCTAAAACTTAAATTTCTAATTTATAAAAATTTCTTAATTCTAAAATCATAAATCTTAAATCATAATAATGGCAGAAGAAATAAAAAAAGTTGTAAATACAGATAAAAAAATACAGAATAATAACCAGTCTAATAGGAGTGATGGTTTTAGGTCAATAAGAAAGTTTTCTGGATCAAGGGCAGCGGTAAGAGATGAATTTGAAACCAAGCTTTTGGATTTAGCCAGAGTGACAAGAGTGACTGGTGGAGGAAAAAGATTAAGATTTCGTGCAGTTGTAGTAGCTGGGGACAAAAAATCAAAAATTGGAATTGGAATTGACAAAGGCAGGGATGTTTCTCAAGCAATAGAAAAAGCAACTTCAAGAGCAAAGAAAAATTTGTTGAATGTTGTGATTGTAAACGGAACAATACCTCATCAAGTTGAAGCAAAGTTTGGCCCAGCAAGAATATTGCTAAAACCACAAAGAAGAGGAAGAGGATTGGTGGCTGGAGGGGCTGTAAGAGCTATTTGTGACTTGGCTGGAATTAAAAACGTTTCATCAAAAATACTATCTGGATCAAAAAATAAATTAAATAATGCAAGGGCAACTATGGAGGCATTAAGAAAATTAAAGGCTAGATAATATGCAAATACACGAATTAAAACCAAAACATAAAACAAAGGGTAAGAAGAGAGTTGGAAGAGGTGGAAAGAAAGGAACATACTCAGGAAGAGGTGGAAAGGGACAGACAGCAAGATCTGGTAGAAAGATGGAACCAATAGTGAGGGAGATTATAAAAAGGTATCCAAAGTTAAAAGCATATAGGAGTAATAAGGCTCCAACAGGTATTTTGGTTGTAAATATTAGTGCCTTAGATGAGAAATTTGAAAACGGTGAGGTTGTAAGTCCGGAAAGTTTGATTAAAAAGGGTATTTTACGTAATATTAAGGGGAAGGTTCCAGGGGTAAAAATTTTAGGTGATGGAAAACTAAGTAAAAAGTTGACAGTTGAGGGTTGTAAAACTTCAAAATCAGCAAAAGAAGCGATTGAAAAAGCCGGAGGAACTATTAAGTAGCGCTTAGGATATAGAGCATGGATTGTAGTGAAAACTAAATCCTAAATCCTAAATCCTAAATCCTAAACAATGTGGTACGAAAAAATATTATTAGTATTTCGCAATAAAGAATTAAGGAATAAATTTCTATTTATTTCTTTTATTTTTATTTTTTTCAGAATTGCAGCCAATATTCCAATTCCAGGAATTGGTACTGAAAACTTAAAGGGCTTTTTTGAGCAGAATCAAGTTTTTGGACTTTTAAACATATTTTCAGGAGGAGCTTTGAGTAATTTTTCAATTGTTTTAATGGGACTTGGCCCATATATTACTTCAACAATTATACTTCAGCTTTTGACCATGATTTTTCCTGCTTTGGAAAAACTTTATAAAGAGGAAGGAGAAGCGGGAAGGCAGAAGTTTAATCAATACGGAAGATTGCTTACAATCCCATTAGCTATTGTTGAGGGTTATGGAATGCTTACTTTGTTTCAAAGACAAGGTATTATTACAAGTTTATCCTTTCCTATGATGATAAGCTCAATTGTCACAATAGCTGCTGGAGCCATGTTTTTGATGTGGCTTGGAGAATTGATTACAGAAAAGGGAATGGGAAATGGAATTTCTTTGTTAATTTTTGCTGGAATAGTAGCTAGCTTGCCAATCAATATTTTCCAAACATTTATAAGTTGGGATCCTTCAAAAATTGTCTCTTATATTTTGTTTTTCTTGTCTTCAATTCTTATTATAGCTGGAGTAGTTTTTATTACAGAAGCCAGAAGAAATATACCGGTTTCTTACGCAAAAAGAGTAAGAGGAAACAAAATGTACGGTGGCACTTCAACTTATTTGCCATTGAATATTAACCCAGCTGGAGTTATACCAATTATTTTTGCACTCTCAATATTGTTATTTCCGGGTATGATTGCAGGATTCTTGGGTGGAGTAGGAGGTGTTGTAGGGACAACAGCAAATGCAGCAGCTGCATTTTTTAATAATCCATGGATTCACGGAGTTTTGTATTTCCTGCTTGTAATTTTATTTACCTACTTTTATACGGCTGTGACTTTTGACCCAAAGACAATTTCTGAAAATTTGCAAAAAATGGGTGGGTTTGTGCCCGGCGTAAGACCAGGGACTTCAACTGCTGAATTTTTAAAACACATTTTAAATAGAGTTCTGTTTACCGGAGCCATGTTTTTAGGACTTATTGCTGTTTTGCCAAACATAGTGGCGGGAGCCACTGGAATTACCGGTTTTACATTCTTGATTGGAGGAACATCTCTTTTGATTGTAGTGAGTGTGGTTTTAGAAACCATGAGACAAATAACTTCGCAGTTGGAGATGAGAGAGTACGACACATTTTAGTTTAAGTTATTAAAAAATCCGCCAAGAGGCGGATTTTTGGTTGAGTTTTATAAATCTTTTATATATAATACTGCTATGAGTAAAAAAGTGATTATTTTATTTGGTGCTCCGGGGGCTGGAAAAGGCACACAATCAGAACTTCTTTCTGAAAAGATGGGTCTTTATTTGTTTGAGACAAGTAAAATGCTTGAAAAGGAATTCAAAAAAGTAGAGGAAATGCCAAAAGATGCAAAAGAAAGATTTGTTGAAATTGATGGAGAGAGGTTTGATATTTTAAATGAAAAAGAGATTTGGAAAAGAGGAGAATTGTGCAGTCCTCCCTGGGTGACTTATTTGACGATTAAAACTTTAAAAGACCTTCACGATGATGGAAGTAGTATTATTATGTCAGGATCTCCAAGAACTATTTATGAATCAGAAAGGGAGATGCCGGTTTTGGTTGAGCTTTATGGAAAGGAAAATATTAAGATTTGCTTGATTGAAATTTCAGCTGAAGTGACAATTGAGAGAAATTCGCACAGGAAAATTTGCGAATTAATGCGCCACTCAATTTTATTCAGCAAGGAAACCGAAAACCTGAAATTATGTCCCATTGATGGCTCAAATCTTGTAAAAAGAAAAGATTTGGATGACCCAGAAACAATTAAAACAAGATTGGAGCAATATAAAGAAAGAACACTTCCTCTATTTGATTACTTTAGCAATAATGGGTTTAATGTGAAAAAGATTGATGGTGAAACTTCTGTAGCTCAAGTGCACGAAGACATTTTAAAGGTAATTGGATAAAATGAGCCTAATTAAAACACAAAAAGAAGTAGAGGTAATGGCTGAAGGAGGCAAAATACTGGCTGAAGTTTTGGGTGAAATTGAAAAAATGGCAAAACCCGGAATTACAACTTTAGAATTAGACAGGGCTTCTGAGGCCCTTATTTTAAAACGCGGAGCAAAACCTGCATTTAAGGGATACGAAAAGTTTCCCTACTCTCTATGTGCTTCTGTGAATGATGTAATTGTCCATGGATTCCCCTCAAACTACCGGCTAAAAAGCGGAGATGTTGTTGGTTTAGACCTAGGAGTTTTATGGAAGGGCTACAATACAGATATGGCTGTGACGGTTGCTGTAGGAGAGGTTTCCTTTGAGGCAAAGAGATTACTGCAAGTGACAAAAAAAGCATTAAGATTGGGAATCAAAAAAGCTAGAGCTGGTATCACAACCGGAGATTTAGGAAACACTATACAAAAATATATTGAAGATCAAGGGTACGGAGTGGTGAGGGATTTGTGTGGTCACGGAATTGGCAAAGAAATACATGAGGATCCACAAATTCCAAACTATGGACAGCGTCACAAAGGAGTTGAATTAAAAGAGGGAATGGTAATTTGTATTGAGCCAATGGTGACTTTGGGAGATTTTAGATTAAAGGAAGCAAAAGACGGTTATGGATTTGCCACAAGGGATGGTAAGATTTCAGCCCACTTTGAACACACAATTGCAATTACAAGAGACGGGTGTAAGGTTTTGACAGAGTAGCTCTTTTTGGAGGTTTTAGAATGGCAACAATTCTTGGTATTGAAACCTTTGCAGAGGCTCAAAAGAAATTAGAGCGAATATTGTCTCAACATCCTCCTTTGAGGAAAATAGTTGAAGAAACAACGATTCCTTGGGAATTAAGCCATAAGGGATATTTTTGGCCTTGTCCTGCTCCTAATTGCCTTGGTGGAGAACTTCATGTGGCTGGGAGGAATAAGCTTTACGACGGAAGAGCTGGCTTGGGGAGCTTATACATATGTAAGGATTGCGGACATCAAGTAACCCGAAAATAATAAGGTCCTGCTAGTATGTAGGGCTTTTTTGTTTTAGATTTTTTTAGTATGATATCTTAATATGAAAAAACTTATTGTTGCAAATTGGAAAATGAATCCATCTACGCAAAAAGAAGCAGTAGAGCTTTTTAATGCTGTGAAGGATGGAGTAAAAGAATCAGAAAATGCTAAGGTAGTAATTTGTCCGCCCTTTATTTATTTATCGACACTGAAAGGGCTAACACTTGGAGCACAAAACGTTTTTTATAAGGAGTCGGGAGCATATACCGGCGAAGTTTCGCCAAAGCAACTAAAAGATTTAGGTGTTGAATATGTAATTACTGGACACTCTGAAGTCAGAATGTATTTGGGTGAAACCAATGAAGTGATAAATAAAAAAATAAAAGAATCTTTGAGTGAGGGATTAAAACCAATTTTTTGTATTGGTGAAAAAGAAGGTGAAAACAAAGAAGAAGTTTTAAAGAGACAAATTACAGAGGGTTTAAGAGATTTATCTGAAAAAGAGTCAGAAAATATTGTCATAGCTTATGAGCCAGTATGGGCAATAGGCACGGGAAAGAATTGTTCTGTTGAAGAAACAAAAAAATCTATTGAATTTATAAAGAAAATCGTATTTCAAGATATTAATGTTTTGTATGGGGGAAGTGTAAAAAGCTCAAACGCTTCTGATTACTTAAAAAACGGGGGAGTAGATGGATTATTGGTTGGTGGCTCATCCCTCAAGCCAGAAGAGTTTATAGAAATCATAAAATTGGCACAATAGTTAAGTATGGGCTAGGTTTCCTAGCCTTTTTGATTTAATTGACATTTTTTGGGTCTAAAGTATATTAAGTGTATGGAAGAAGAAGTAATTGATGTAGGACAATTTTATAATCCAAGCAATGGCCGAATGAATTTTAAGGAAGTAATAGATGATATTAAAGGCTATATTTTAGCCCAGCCAGGATTTTTTTACGATATTGTTGTTGGATGCGACTCTCCTTCATCTGACAAACCATTTTTTCCAATTGCAATTGTTGTTTTAAGAAAAGGAGCCGGTGGCAGGTTTTTCTTAAAAAAAATGCATTATCCAGATGAGCAGCTCAAGCGTTTTGTGAATGTTCCAACCAATTGGAAGCAGAGGATTTTACAAGAAGTTTATTTATCATGTGAGTTGGCTCTTTCTCTAAGAGAGGCATTAGAAAGGGAATTCGGTAAAGCAAGTCCAACATTTAATTATCAATTTCAGTATATTCATGCAGATGTAGGTGAGCATGGCAAAACAAAAGAAATGGTAAAGGAGGTGACAGGATTGATTAAAGGGCATGGCTTTGAACCAATGATAAAACCACTTTCATTTGCTGCCTCAGTGGTTGCAGACAGGTATACGTAGTTATTTTTTTTGGAGAGGAGGTATCCAATGCTAGAACTTTTAAAATTGGGCGATTCAGGATTAAGACAAAAATTACTTTTTGGGAAAGAAGTAGTTAAATATTCTCGCGCCACAAATATGACTCGCAAACATGTTGTGTCTGATGAGTATGGCACAGTGGAGTTGACTCTTTACCAGCGCTCGAATGCTTGCAATAAAGAAGCAGGAATTATCTTGTTGCCACCAAAAGACTTTGGACATATTGAATTGATTGCTAAAATGATCAGGGTTTTTGGGCAAAGAATGGAAAATTGCTTCGCAACTGTGGGAGATTACTATTTTTATCTTGTTGCAAAGTATGGATTAACCAAAGTTAAATACTCTGCATGGAATCCTGAATGAAATTATTACCGGTGGTTTTGACTACCGGTTTTTGTTTTGAAAAAATATTTGATGAAAGAAGATTTTTATTGTAAAATAGAAATCCACGGACTACGTCCATGGTATTGGAGCAAGAAATAATAAAAAATCATGAATTCAGCAGATTTACGGAAAAAATTCCTCGAATTTTTTAAAAAAAATGAGCATACTGTGGTTCCCTCTTCTTCGCTATTGCCGACTGATCCTTCGGTACTTTTTACAACTGCGGGCATGCAACAATTCAAGCCCTATTATACAGGTGACGCTGATGCGATGAAGGATTTTGGATCACTGAGCACGGCTTCTGTCCAAAAATCTATGCGTACTTCAGATATTGAAGAGGTTGGCGATGATACCCACGATACCTTCTTTGAAATGCTGGGAAACTTCAGTTTTGGCGGGTACTGGAAAAAAGAAGCCATTACGTACGCTTTTGAATTTATTGCAAGCGTAGTGGGATTGGAGATTTCGTATGTTACGGTTTTTGAAGGGTCAGATGTAGTGCCAAAAGATGAAGAATCAAAAGAAATTTGGAAATCACTTGGGGTTACAGATATCAGGGAAGAAGGAATGGAAGATGTCTTTTGGGGCCCAACGGGAAATAATGGCCCTTGCGGACCAACCACGGAAATTTACTGTAAAAATGCTAATGGAATAGATGTTGAAATTTGGAATATTGTTTTCAATGAGTTTTTCTGTGACGGCTCAAGAGAGCAATTGTTAGCCGGAGAAGCAAAGCTCACTCCTCTTGAGAAAAAAGGAATTGATACGGGCATGGGATTAGAAAGGCTAGCCATGGTTGCCCAAAAAACAACCAATATTTTTGATACAGATTTATTTTTACCAATTTTAGACCAAGTTCCAGATGCAGATTTGAGGCTGAGGCGAATAGTGGCTGACCATTTGAGATCTGCAATATTTTTAATTGCTGATGGCGTCTTACCTTCAAACAAAGATCAGGGGTACATTTTGCGAAGGCTGCTTAGGAGAGCGATGACCTATGGTAGGATGCATCACTTTAAAAAGGAAATTGTTGATAATATTGTTGAGGCCACACTTTCTATATATGAAGGCACCTACAAGGAATTAGAAGAGAAAAAAGAGCATGTGTTGAGCGTTATTCATGAAGAGGGGAGGAAGTTTGGCGAAACATTGGAAAAGGGTTTGAAAGAATTAGAAAAAATGGAAAATATTGACGCAAAGTCAGCATTCTTTCTCTATCAGACGTTTGGCGTTCCATTTGATATTTTAAAAGAGCTAAGCGGAAAAGAAATTAATCAAAAAGCTTTTGAAGATGAACTAAAAAAACACCAGGAGCTTTCAAAGACGGCTTCAGCTGGAATGTTTAAGGGGGGGCTGGCTGATCACGATGAAAAAACCATTAGATTACATACAGCTCATCACTTGTTGCTGTCTGCTTTGCAGGAATTATTTGGAAAGGAAGTAAAACAGCGAGGAAGCAATATTAATCAAGAACGATTACGAATTGATTTTTCATTTTCTCGGAAGTTAACCGATCAAGAAAAAAAACACATTGAAGATATGGTTAATGAAAAGATTCAGCAGGGATTGGATGTGGTAAAAAGGGAGATGCCAAAGGAGGAAGCAGAAAAGATTGGCGCAGAAATGGAATTTGGTGTAAAATATAATAACATTGTTTCAGTGTATTTTATTGTCCCGATGCCAGAAGCATCGAGGATCCGCGATGGCGAGGCCATCGGGAAGGATATTATGGATAAAGTATTTAGCAAGGAATTCTGCGGAGGACCTCATGTAAAAAATACTTCTGAATTAGGACATTTTAAGATTGTAAAAGAGGAAGCTTCCTCACAAGGGGTCAGAAGAATTAAAGCAATTTTAGAGTAAAAATTCTATGCCAAGAAAAATTTACGATGTAGTACCACCTAAGGTGGCCAACAAATTAGAAAACGCAGTACGGGATTTGGGCGTTGCAAAAGCAACAAAAAAGAAGCGCACAACAAAATCTGTAAAAATTAACAAAAGTCCACGAGTTGAAAGCAAGATTCAAATGCCGGCGATAGATCAAAAACATTCAATTAAAAAATGGGTTGGCATTGGAGTTGTTGTTTGTGTTTTTCTAGTTGGATTATTTCTTTTTGTAAGACTACCAAAAGCCGAAATTCAAATTTCACCTACTTTGAGCGAGATAAAATTGGAAGACGAAATTCTAGCTAACAAGAATGTAAGCGAAATTAATTTTATTGGAAAAGTAATTCCACTTAAAGTTTTAGAAGATACAAAAGAATCTTCACAAAACTTTCCAGCTACGGGTACCGCTTCAAATGAAGGAAGAGCCACAGGAACCATAAGAATATATAATAAAAACAATCCCGCCACGCCAGTCACATTGGTTTCTGGTACTCACTTTTTATCTGATTCTGGTAAATACTTTGTGACTTTAGCAAAGGTGACTATTCCTGCAATGAAAAATAAGGTGCCTGGATCAATTGTTGTAAAAGTTCAAGCTGAAAAATCAGGAGAAGAATATAATATTAAACCCGCAAGTTTTTCTGTTCCTAAACTTTCTGGGACATCTTACTATTATAGTATTTGGGCTGAATCAACAGAAGATATGGTAGGTGGATATACAGGAAAGGTAAAAAAAGTGACGAAGGATGACATTGAGAGCGCAGAAGATGTTTTAACAAAAAAACTTATATCAGATGCAGAGTCTACAATAAAAAGCAAAATTTCAGAAGATGAAATTATTCTTGATGATTCTGTTTTGGCAAATGTAATTTCTACAATTTCTGATGTAAAGCCAGAAACAGTAGTAGAATCATTTAATCAATCTGCAAGCGTAAAAATTACAGCCCTAGTGGTTAATAAAAAAGATTTAGAAGAATATGCAAAGAAAGTAATTTCAGAAAAAATTCCTTCTGATAGTAAATTACTAGAAAGTAGTTTGAGTATTGTTTATGAGTCTGGGTTATTAGACTTTACAAAAGGGACAGAAAAGATTTCTCTTAGTGTTTCTGCAAAAAGCTACAACACAGTAAACACAGATGAGCTTTCTGAAATGTTTAGCAAGAAAGGGGAGTCTGAAATTAAAAGTATTGTTGAATCAACTTACGGAGACAAGGTTTCCTTAGTTGATGTTAATTTTTGGCCTTTCTGGGTAAATTCAGCTCCGAGCAATGTAAGCAGGATTAAAACTAACCTAAGTTTTGAATAAATAATCCAAAAATAGTCTAAAAATACCAATAGGGTTGACCTTTTTTAGTATTTTTGTTAACATAGCCTAGTAAATGGAAGACATTCAAACTAATTCCAAAAGCGCACAAGAAGACCCCAAAAAGGTCATAAAAACAGAAGGTAGGGTAATGGAAGCTTTGCCCAATGCTTTTTTTAAGGTTTTACTGGAAGACGGAAGAGAAATTACAGGTTTTCTTTCCGGAAAAATGAAATTAAATAGGATTAAGATTTTACCTGGAGATAAAGTGACTTTGGAGATGTCTCCGTATGATAATTCAAAGGGTAGAATTACATATAGACTAAAGCAATATGAAAGTTAGACCATCAGTAAAAAAGATTTGTAATGACTGCAAGATTATAAAGAGATCTGGGCGAATTTATGTTATTTGCAAGAAAAATCCAAAACATAAACAAAGACAAGGTTAATTTTTTAAAAAATATGCCAAGAATAGTAGGGGTGACTATCCCCGACGACAAAAGAATGGAAGTTGCAATAACCTATATATATGGAATAGGCAAAACTTTAGGTAAGGAAATTTTAGAAAAAACAAAGATTGATTTAAATAAAAAAGCAAAAGACTTAAGCCAACAGGAATTAAGCGATCTTAAAGAATATATTGAAAAGAATTTTAAAATTGAGGGAGATTTGAGAAGACAGATAATGATTAATATAAAAAGGTTAAAGGACATTGGCACATGGAGAGGAACAAGACATTCAAAGAAATTACCGGTTAGAGGGCAAAGAACAAAAACAAATACAAGGACAGTAAGAGGTAATGTAAGAAAAACAATGGGATCAGGAAGAAAACCATCTGCATCACCAACATAATAATTTAATACAATGGGAAAAAAACACGTCACACAACAAAGCCAAGAAGAGGCAATCAAAGAAAGCGAGAAAGTTGAATCAGCCGTAAAGAAAGATATAAGAGTAAAGGCAAGTCAACGAATTCTTGAGGGAAAGGTTTATGTTTCTTCTTCTTATAACAACACTATAATTACACTTACAAATTCAGTGGGACAGGTTTTGGCTACAAAGTCAGCTGGAGCAGTTGGATTTAAGGGGACCAAGAAATCAACTTCTTTTGCGGCTTCGCGCGTTGCTGAAACAATAGTTGGTGTTTGTAAGAAGTTAGGAATTGAAAAATTAGAAGTTTTAATAAAAGGTATTGGAGCCGGTAGAGAGTCAGCTGTTAGAACTTTGGTAGCTCAAGGGCTAAACATTGTTTCAGTAAAGGATGTGACTCCAATTCCACACAATGGAGTGACTCCCAAAAAAGTAAGAAGAGTTTAAAAAATGGCAGAAATAAATACACAAAATAATAAAGGAGTAAATAATGTGATGCCAAATTCACCTGCACCTGATAAAAAAAGAAAATCAAGGGGTGCTGTTTCTGAATACAAAAAATCTTTAGTTGAGAAACAAGCCCTAAAAAATCTTTATGGATTGTCAGAGAGACAATTTAAAAAGTATGTTTTAAACGCTTTATCTAGCATAAGAAAAGTTGAAAATGTTTCAGATGAATTGATAAAGTCTTTAGAAAAAAGGCTTGATAATGTAATTTTTCGTATTGGATTTGCAAAGACAAGAGCCCAATCAAGGCAGTTGGTTAATCATGCCTACTTCTTCGTAAACGGAAAGTCAGTAAACATCCCTTCATTTGAAGTGAAAAAGGGTGATGTAGTTTCAATTAAGGAATCAAAAAGGAAAAAATTGATATTTCAGGAATTATCAAAAGATTTAAAAAAGATGGAAGCGCCATCTTGGTTAAAGCTAAATAAAGAAGGGTTTTTTGCAGATGTTTTAGGAGACCCAAGTTTGGCTGAAGCAAATCCACCGGTTGAAATTTCTTTGATATTTGAGTTTTATTCAAAGTAAAAATTTGCAAAGCAATTTGTAAAAATCAAAATAAGTTAGTTGTTGGGTATTGGTTGCTCGATAATCGTCACATGACGTATCTAGCACCTAAAACCTAACAACTAAAATAAAAACATGATACCACTACCATTACCGCCAAAAGTAATGCAAAAGGGTAAAAACCAGGCAGTTTTTGAAGTACAAGGACTTTATCCTGGTTACGGCGTGACAATAGGAAATGCCTTAAGAAGAGTTTTATTATCTTCTTTGGAAGGTGTTGCAGTCACAGAAGTAAAAATTAAGGGAGTTCCTCACGAATTTTCAACAATTCCAGGAGTTTTAGAGGATATGATAATGATAATTTTAAACCTAAAAAACTTGAGGTTTAAAATGCATGAAGGCACTACTCATAAAGTTGAGCTTTCAGTGAAGGGAGAGAAGAAAGTAAAGGGTTCTGATTTTAAACTATTTCCTCAAATTGAGCTTGTAAACCCTGAATTAGAAATTGCTACAATTACTGACAAGAAAACAGAGTTTATAATGGAAATTACAATTCAAAAAGGTATTGGATACGAACCAAGAGATCAGAGAAAGATTAAGAAGCCAGAAATTGGAGCAATTGCAATGGATGCAATTTTCACACCAATTAGAAATGTCAATTTTAATGTTGAGAACATGAGAATTGGAGAAAGAACAGACTTTGATAAGTTATCTCTTGAAATCCAAACAGATGGAACAATTACGCCAGAAGAGGCTTTTTATCAGGCAAATGAAATACTTATAAAACACTTTACATTAATTTTTGAGGGAAAAACTCCAGATTTAAAAAAAGAAGTTTCTGATTCTTCATCTTCTTCATCAGAAGAAGGTTCTTTGAAGATGACAGTTGAAGAAATGGACTTTTCTACAAGAACACTTAATGCTTTAACTGAAAATAGCATAAAAACAGTTGGAGGATTGATTAAAAAGTCAGAAAAGTCACTTTCTGAATTAGAAGGAATGGGAGATAAGGCTTTAACAGAAATTAAGAAAAAATTAAAGAAGCTTGGATTAGAGTTAAAAGGTGAGTAATTCTTAAGAAGCTATACTTATGCGAAAAAGAAATAATAAAGGTAGAATACTGTCACGACCTAAAAATCAAAGAAAGGCGCTATTAAAATCATTAGCGACAAGTCTTTTTTTACACAGTAAAATAAAAACTACAGAAGCTAAGGCAAAAGAATTAAGGTCTGTTGCTGATAAGTTTATAACAAGGGCAAAAGATGCAAAAATGTCAGATAAGAGAATTCTATCTCAAACTTTGTCGCCTGTTGTTTTGAAAAAACTAATTGAAGAAATTGCTCCAGAATATAAATCAAGAAACGGAGGATACACAAGAATTATAAGATTAGGACAAAGAAAGTCAGATGGCGCAAATATGGCAATAGTTGAACTTGTTAAGTAAATAAGAAATATGGAAACAGTAAAAAGAGAAAATCATTTAATTGACGCAACAGATAAAGTTTTGGGTAAATTAGCCACTCAAGTGGTTATTTTGCTTAGAGGAAAACAAAAGCCAGATTTTGCTCCATATAAAGATATTGGTGACTTTGTGACAATAAAAAATGTAGATAAAATGAGGGTTACCGGTAAAAAATTTGATAATAAGATTTACTATCATCACACTTTATATTTGGGTGGACTAAAAAAGCAGACAATGAAAGAGGTTGTGATAAAAAAAGGACATTCTGAAGTATTAAGAAAAGCCGTAATGGGAATGTTGACTAAGAATAAGTTAAGAGCAAAGCAGATTAAAAGATTAAAATTTGAAAGGTAAAATTATGGCAAAAACAGAAACAAAAAAAACAGTTAAGAAGGTTATTTTAGAACCAGAAAAAAAAGAGGAAGTTGTTAGCAAGGTTGTAATAGATGAGTCTGATGATATGACAGATGACTTTCCTACAGAAAAAGACTTGGCTTTAAAGCCCGACAGATATTTTGAGGCCACGGGAAGAAGAAAAACAGCTGTTGCTCGCGTAAGACTTTTTACAAGGGGTGACAAGCAGTTTTTAATAAATGGAAAGCCTTATCAAGAGTACTTCTCTACTGAAGATGACAAAAATACAGCAGTGGCCTCAATGATAAAGATGAAGTGTTTGGATAAATTCAGAGTGACAGTTATTGTAAGGGGGGGAGGGCATTCAGCTCAAGCAGAAGCCATAAGGCATGGAACAGCCAGAGTATTAGTAGATTTTAATAATAACTTTAAAAAGAGACTAAGAAAAGTTGGATACTTAACAAGAGATCCAAGAATGAGAGAGAGAAAGAAGTTTGGACTAAAACGTTCTAGAAAGGCTCCGCAGTGGGCAAAGAGGTAATTCAAGTATCTCTTCAATCAAAAAACCGCCTCTTGGCGGTTTTTTGATTATTAGAGACTAGATACTAGGGCAATATATTACTTGAAGATATTAGTGTTTTATTTGTTAAGATATAAAAAGTTTTGTTTACTTGATCATAAAATATATCTGGCTTTTCTATGCCTTGGCTTTCTCTGTTGGCCAATAAAACATTTCCTTCAATAAAAATTTTATTTATGTTGCCTCTGTAATCAATTTCTGAAATTACTACACTATTTGTTGTGTTATAAATAATGTAGTCGTTATTTAGCCAGTAAACCTCTGAAATTTTATCTAAAGATTTTTCAAGCAAAGCATTATTTTCTTCTCCAATAGGCAGATTTTGCATGAAATATAAGAATATTTCATTGTCATTGTAATAAACTAATTTATGTCCGTCAGGAGATAGCTTTAAGTCTTTTACAGATGCGTAGAATGATTCAAATGATTTTGATGAGTCATTAAGCCTTAAAAGATTTGCACCTTCTTTTAGGAATATATCTTGAGAGAACACTTCAATAGAGTATAAGGTTTTACTTTTTATAGCAATAGCTTTTGTGCTTATTTTTTCTGTGTCCTTACCCTCTAAATTTGATTTACTTAGAATACCATCTTTGCCAAGCCAATATATGCTGTTATGTGATACCTTAAAAGAAACTACATTTTTAATCAATGGTGTGTTTCTTTGCATTATTGAGAGTTGTGCGTTTTCTGGGGCATTATCAAAGTAATAAAGGCTTCCTGAGACTATAATATACCTTTCAATTGGTTTTGCCTTTAGATCTAAAAACTGGTCTGTACTGCCGGCAATTTTTTCAAAGCCAAAATTCTTATTAAACAAAATAACATTTTCCAATTTCGTTACTTCTTTTTCTTTTACCACAAAGTTTTTTTGGTAGTCATAATAGCCATCTTTTTTTATTAAAACACTATGTTGCCCCGGAAGAAGATTTTGCACAAAAACAGAATTTGAAAAAATCCCAGTAGAATTACTTATATCTCCATTAATTATTACCTCAACCTGTGAGGGTTGAACTCTTGTATATATTCCTCCGGTTGCCACGATTTTAATATTTTTAAAATCAATTCGGTATCCCAAAGAATAAAGTACCAAGTATGGAGTTATTATTAAAAATAACGCAATTAAGCTTAGAAATAATATTCGGCGAGTTTTTGCTTTCATAGATATTGATTAATATTAGAACATTAAGGATATTAGCACAAATTCCTAAAAAAAGAAGCCCAGGAGTATTTTGTAAAGAAAAAGCGCTTAGTTTAGCTGGGTGAACTAAGCGCACAGTTTTTTTGTTGGGCTTTTCTAATTAGCCCTTGCGAGCCTGTTCAAGGGTCTCGAATGGCCCCTTAACGAAAGACTCCTCGCAGTTAAGTTTTGAGGCCGCGTCCTTCAGATCTCGAGCTTGGGTGAAGCGAGTTGATGTTTTCTCGAGTTCCTCTGGTTCTCCGTCGGCGCAGATATAGCCGTCGACGACCGTGATATACCACCACGGGAAGAGTAACTCCTCGAGTGACTTTCCCTCGGTGAGGAGTTGGCGAATCCGCTCGACATCGTACTGCTTGCCGCCCTTGGGCGTCTTGTAGTACTCGCAGATCTCGTCAACCGACATGGCGTCGATGGGCCAGTCGCCGCAGCGAATGTCGTCTTGGGTCTGTCGCGCTTTCGCATCGGCATTCAAAACCAGAATGTTCTCGGCGAACACCGGCTCCACGTTGAGACCAGCCTTCTTGAAGATTGGGAACGCACGCTCCATGTGATAGAGGAGTGTGAGAATGCCGATCTTCTCGTTGCCGGCAAACATCGGCCGGCGCTTGAGCATGATCGCCAGAAACGCAGCATTCTCTTCCGTGGTGGACGAGAGCGTTTCGGCGAGGATTCTCTTGCTGTTCAGATGCGGAGCACCGAGCCAATCGACTAGCCTTTCCTTTATGACGGTCGCCTCGGACTTCCGATCGTAGTCGGAGCCGGCAAACGCCTCAAAGGTGAATATAGACTTCTTCTGGGTCGGGTGCTGATCGTTAGATCTTTTCGTCGTCATAGCGCACTCCGAAGTTGCTCCCGCCCAGCACCATCAGGCGCGGAGCGATGCCCTTGTTGAGGATGATGACTGAAGCCATCGTCCGCATCAGGGTATGAGGAGCCAAATCATACTTGCCATCCCTGTACATGACTTGCGAGCCGAGCTGACAGACGAGATCGTACTCCTGGTTCACTGTCAAACCCTCCAATAAGTTGAAAATGGGCGATTTCCAGAAACATTCTGGAACTAATAAAATAATATCATAAATTAATTATTTGTCAAATTGGCTTATTTGACAGCAAGGTTAAAATAGAATAGTATACAGTATAAAAAAAATAACTATAAATGTCTGATAAGTTTGTTATTAATGGAAATAGGGAATTAACAGGAACTATTGAGGTGAGAGGATCAAAAAATGCGGCAGGCCCTTGCTTAGCTGCTGTTTTGCTTACAAAAGAAGAGTGCATTATTGATAACTTGCCTTTAATTGAAGACATTAAAAATACTATAGGTGTTTTGGAAAGTATGGGAGTAAAGACAGAATGGATTGGTGAAAGAAAGTTAAAACTAAAAGCCGAAAGTGTTAACCCAGAAAATATCAATTTACAAAATGTCTCAAAAACAAGAATGTCGGTGGTTTTATTTGGGTCTCTTATTGGAAGAGTTAAAGATTTTAAAATTTCATCTCCCGGAGGAGATGTGATTGGTTTAAGGCCAATAACAGTACAGTTGAAAGCTTTAGAAAAAATTGGAGCCCATATTGAGAAAGAGGGAAGCGTTTACCATATTTGGAGAGATGAGTTGCAGGGAAGAGAAATTATTTTAGGAGAGTTTAGTCCAACAGCAACAGAGGCTTTAATGATGGCAGCTGTTTTGGCCAAAGGAAAAACTTTAATAAAGGGAGCGGCTTCAGAGCTTTCTGTTCAGGACTTGTCAAAAATGCTTGTCTCAATGGGTGCCAAAATAAATTGGTTAGGAAGCCATACAATTGAAATTGAAGGAGTTGAATCTTTGCATGGTTGCGAACATTCAGTAGAGCCAGATCACTTGGAAGCAGGTACTTTTATTGTGGCTGGGGCATTAACTCCTGGACGAGTTGTGGTAAAAAATATTAATTTTGATTATTTAGATTTATTTTTATATAAATTAGAAGAGATGGGAGTTAACCTTGATAGAGGTGAAAATCAAATAACAGTTTTTTATTCACCATTTATAAAACCGGTTAGAGCTCAAGCATTGCCTCATCCTGGTTTTCCAACTGATTTACTTCCTATAATCATACCTTTACTTATTAAAGCGCAGGGAAAGTCTTTGGTTCATGATCCGCTATATGAAAACAGACTTGGTTATATGCATGAGCTAAGAAAAATGGGAGGTGATTTGGAAATTGTTGACCCACACCGCGCCTTTATTTTTGGACCAAAAAATCTTGAGGGCACATCTGTTAATTCATTAGATGTAAGAGCCGGAGCAGTTTTGATTTTGGCAGGACTCATGGCAAATGGAAAAACTGTTATTAATGACATCTTTCATATTGATAGAGGATATGAGAATATAGAGGAAAGACTTCAGAAATTGGGGGCAGATATTAAACGAATTTCAAGCTAACTTGAAATTCGTTTGAGCTAAAATTTAAAAATTCAAAAATAAAAGTTAAGGTATTAAAATTTTTATTATTTGAAGTTTTAAAATATCATTTTGATATTTGATGTTTTAATTTTAAACTATATTTATGTTTAATAATAAAATCGCAATTGATCTGGGCACTTGCAATTCCCTTGTTTATCTAAGAGGTAAGGGCGTTGTTTTGACAGAGCCGTCGGTTGTTGCAATTTCATTGTCTGAAAATAAAATTTTGGCAGTGGGAGACGCAGCAAAAGAAATGATTGGCAGAACTCCAGCAGACATTAAAGTTTACAGGCCAATGAGAGATGGCGTCATTGCTGATTACAGGGTGACACAAGCAATGATGAGGCATTTTATCTCAAAAACAATGCCTCGTGTAAGGCCATTTAAGCCAGAGCTTGTAATTTCTGTGCCAGCTGGTATTACAAGCACAGAAAGAAGGGCAGTTATTGAGGCTGCTTTGTCAGCTGGAGCCAGACAAGCTTATGTTGCAAAGGAGCCAATTTTGGCTGCGATTGGAGCTGGTATTCCTATTAACTCATGTTCTGGACACATGATTATTGATATTGGAGGCGGTACTTCAGAGGTTGCTGTAATTTCGCTTGGCGGGATTGTAGCCGCTCACTCTGTAAGAGTTGCAGGAGATAAAATTGATGCAGCTATTACCGAATATATTAAGAAAAAATATAATCTTGCTGTTGGCACTCAATCTGCAGAAGAAATTAAAATAAAAGTAGGAACGGCTTTACCTCAGAAGGAAGTAAGATTTATGGAAATTCAAGGAAGGGATTTAATTTTGGGCTTACCAAGAAATATTAAAATTTCAAATAACGAGATATGTGAGGCAATTTCAGATGTATTAGCAGAAATTGTGCAAGCTGTAAAATTTGTTTTGTCACAAACCCCACCAGAACTTTCAGCTGATATTATGAATAAGGGAATCATTATGGCTGGAGGAGGGTCACTGCTTCCAAGAATAAATGAGTTAGTAGCACAAAGCACTGGGGTGCCATGCTTTGTGGCTGACGAACCCTTGTTTTGCGTAATTAAGGGGACAGGAACGGTTTTAGAACACCTAGATGAATATAAGAAAGTGGTAATGTCAAAGAAGTAAATATCGTCAAATCATTTAAGGCTTAATCGTAGAAAATCAAATTTTTATGGAAAGCAATTATCAAAGGCAATTTAATTTTCTAAAAAATGGATTTAAGTCTGGGAATTTAGCTCATGCATACTTGCTTTCCGGGATTGACATAGAATTGATATTTGATTTTACAAGAGATTTTGTTTCTTTTATTAATTGTTCTTTGGAAAATTCTCCATGCAGAAAATGCGTAAACTGCAAAATGATAAATTCAAAATCCTTCCCTGATTTAATGATTGTTAAATCACAGGATAGTGAAAGTTCGCAGAAAAATGAAAAAGATATGATGGAAATTTCCATTGAGCAGATAAGAAATGTCCAAAATTTTCTTTCTTTGAAGTCATACTACGGAAGCTTTAAATCGGTTATAATAGAAAATGCAGAAAGAATGAGTCAGGAGGCACAAAATTGTTTTTTAAAAACACTTGAAGAACCTAAGGGAGGAACACTTATTTTTTTAGTATCTTCTAGGCCAGATTTAATGTTGAGTACTATTTTTTCAAGGTGCCAGCAGTTAAAGTTTTCAGATAACAGAGGCAGTATACAAATTGAGGACAAATTATCTGCTGATATAAGAAAAGTTTTAAATATGGATTTGGCAGAAAAATTTAGTTTCGCAAAATCAGTAAACTTAGACGGGGTAAATTTTGGAAAATTATTAGAAGCTCTACAGGTTTACTTTAGGCAGGAAATGTTGAATGCAATTGGGTTTTGGGGTAAAGCAGAAAGTAAGTATTCAATTGAAAAAATAAAAAAAATAATTAGAATAATTGATAAAATAGGTTATCAGTCCAGTATTTACAATATTAATCAAAGATTAGCATTAGAAGTAATATTAATGGAAATATAATTAGAGCATAGGATGTAGCGTATAGGGTGTAGTAAAAAAATAAATCCTAAATTCTAAATCCTAAATCCTAAAAATGAGTTACAAAGAATTTACGGATAGGTTAAAACCAGAATTTGAGAAGTCTTTTAAATTTCTTGAGTCTGAGCTTGCAAAAATTAGAACATCAAGAGCTTCTCCTGCCCTAATAGAGGATTTGGAGGTTGATTGTTTTGGTTCAAAATACTCTTTAAAGCAGTTAGCAGCCATTTCCTCTCCACAGCCAAATCAGTTGGTTATTCAACCTTGGGATAATTCATATATTGAGCCGATTGAGAAATCAATTTCTCAATCTGGTCTTGGAATGTCTTGTGCAGTTGATAAAAATTTATTAAGACTAAGTTTACCACTACTTACAGAAGAATATAGAAAAAGTCTTGCGAAGCTGTTAAGTGAAAAATCAGAACAGGCAAGGGAAACAATGAGAAAACTAAGAGATGAATCTTGGAGTAAAATACAACAGGCTCAAAGAGAGAAAAAACTTACAGAAGATGATAAGTTTAAAGGAAAAGAGGAGTTACAGAAATTAATAGACGAGTATTCAAAAAAAATTAAGGATTTAGTTTCTAAAAAAGAAGGAGAAATTACATGATCGGAGCACTAATAATTGCATTTTTTAGTTTAATTTTATTGATGATTATACATGAGTATGGTCATTTTATTATTGCTAAAAAATTTGGGGCAAGAATTGATGAATTTGGAATAGGATATCCACCAAAAATATTTGGAATAAAATTTGGCGAAACAGAATACTCAATAAACTTAATTCCCTTGGGAGCTTTTGTTAGAATTTATGGTGAAGAAGGTGGAGTTGATGATTATAGAAGTTTTTCAAAACTTTCAATTTTTAAAAGAATACTAATTGTTTTGGGCGGAGTAATTGCGTTTTGGGTGGCAGCTGCCATTATTTTTTCCGTTGCTTTTTCTATTGGGGCAACTGTCCCAATTGGAGATCAAGATGTTGTTGGGGTAAGTAATACATCAATTCAAATTTTAGAAGTTGTTGAAAATTCACCTGCAAAAGTTGCTGGTCTTGAAGTGGGTGATAAAATTTTAAGTCTTGAACTTGGTGAAAAAAACATTATCGTAAAAAAAGTTTCCGACTTTCAATTATTTACTAAGGATAATAGTGGCAAAGAGATCACAGTTGTTTTAGAAAGGGAAGGTAAAATAGTGACAACGACAATTGTTCCAAGAGTAGAGTATCCTGAAGGTCAAGGTCCAACGGGTATTTCAATAGAAAGAATGGCAAATGTGATTGAAAAATATCCTTGGTATCAGGCTCCAATTCAAGGAACAATATACACAGGAAAGGTTACAATTGAGGCTCTAAAAGGTATTTACGGTTTTTTTGCAAGTTTATTTTCTGGAAATGGTGTACCAGTGGGAGCTGAGTTAGCTGGTCCAGTTGGAATTACAATTTTCTTGTCTCAAGCTGTATCTCTTGGTGTTGGATTTTTCTTATATTTTGTTGGGTCTCTGTCTGTTTTACTTGCCATATTTAATTTGTTTCCAATACCTGCATTAGATGGTGGCAAGCTTTTATTTTTAATTATTGAAGCTGTAAAAAGAAAACCCGTTTCAATAAAAATAGAGCAGGTTTTGACAATTGTATTTTTTGTTTTGTTAATCTCAATGTCAATTTTTATTACAATAAAGTTTGATGTCCCAAGAGTAATGGATCTTTGGGCTGCAGGACTAAAATAAAAAATTATGAAACAGTCAAAATTGTTCTATAGAATAAATAAAAGCAAAGGCTCAAACATTGAGTCTGTTTCGCATGATTTATTAATCAGAGCAGGTTATATTGATCAGTTAATGGCTGGTGTTTATAGTTTTTTGCCACTTGGATTTTTAGTTTTAAAAAACATTGAATCTATTATACGAAAAAATATGTTGGAGGTTGGTGGTCAGGAGTTGTTGATGCCTGTTTTACAACCAAAAGAAAATTGGGTTAAAACAAACAGAATTGAAGCAGAAAAAGAAATTCTTTTTAGAGTAGAGGGTAATGGTGGCAAAGAGTATGTGCTCGGCCCAACTCATGAGGAAGTTGTGACCCCACTAGCTAAAAAAATTATTTTCTCTTATCGAGATTTACCATTATCTGTTTTTCAAATTCAAGATAAGTTAAGAGATGAGTTAAGACCAAAGTCCGGACTTCTTCGTGTAAAAGAATTTTGGATGAAGGATTTATATTCTTTTCATGCAAATCAGGCTGACTTAGACAAGTATTACGAGGTTGTTGCCAATTCCTACGAAAAAATATTCAAGGAATGTGGTTTGGGAAAAATAACTTATAGGACATTGGCATCTGGGGGAAGTTTTTCGAAGTATTCAGATGAATTTCAAATGATTACGGATGCAGGTGAAGACTTAATTTATATTTGCAAAAAATGTAGCTTAGCAATAAATAAAGAAATAAAGTCTGAAAATCCTGTATGCCCAAATTGTAAAGGCGGAGAGTTTGAGGAAAAAAAGGCAGTTGAGGTAGGAAATATTTTTAAACTTGCAACCAAGTATTCTAATCCGTTTGATTTAAAGTTTACAGATAGGGATGGTGAGGATAAAAATGTTTTAATGGGTTGCTATGGAATTGGCTTAGGAAGACTTATGGGTGCGATAGTTGAAGCAAATAATGATGCAAATGGAATAATTTGGCCAAAGTCCGTGGCTCCGTTTTTAGTTCACATTATTTTATTAGATAAGACTAGTAATGGCAAAGAGATTGCAGAAAAATTATACCAAAATTTGCAAAAGGAAGATATTAAAGTATTATATGATGATAGGCAAGACAAGTCAGCGGGGGAAAGGTTTGCAGAATCAGACCTAATTGGTATACCTTATCGGGTTGTCATATCAGAAAAAACATTGGAAAAGAAGTCAGTGGAAATAAAAGAAAGGGTCAGTAATTCTGAAAAGTTAGTTAAAGTGAGCAGTCTAATTAGTTATATAAAAAAGAATGTTTAAAAGTGCAAAAAATTTATTCTCATTTTTGTCTCTTGATATGGCAATTGATTTGGGTACTGCAAATTCCTTGGTTTATGTTAAGGATAGAGGAATAATTATAAATGAGCCATCTGTCGTTGCTGTTAATAATAAAACCGGACAGATTTTAGCTATTGGGGAAGAGGCAAAAAAAATGGTTGGTAGGACACCCTCCTACATTACTGCAACAAGGCCACTGGTTAACGGCGTTATTTCTGATTTTGAGGTGACAGAACAAATGTTAAAGTATTTTATTGAAAAATCTGTGCAAGGTAGCAAGAAAATATTTGGTTTTGGATATAATCCAAGAGTAATTATTGGTATTCCTTGCGGAGTGACAGAAGTTGAAAGAAAGGCTGTAAGAGATGCCGCAAAATCCGCCGGAGCAAGAACAGTTTTTTTAATTGAAGAGCCTTTAGCTTCAGCTATCGGGGCAAAACTTCCTATTCAAGAAGCTGGAGGAAACTTTATTGTTGATATTGGCGGTGGTACAACAGAGGTTGCGGTAATTTCTATGGGCGGAATTGTGACATCAAGAAGCCTTAGAATTGCAGGAGATAAATTAAATGATGATATTGTTCAGTTTGCTCAAAAGGAGTACAAACTCCTAATTGGCGAGAGAACTGCAGAGCAAATAAAAATAAGTATTGGGTCAGCTATGCCATTAAAAGAAAAAAAAGAAATTGCAATGAGGGGTAGAAATTTAGTGACAGGACTCCCAGAAGAAGTGATTGTTTTTAATGATGACATACAAAGAGCATTGGAAAGATCTGTAAAGCAAATTGTTTCGGCAATTAAAACAACAATTGAAGAGACTCCTCCAGAGCTTTTGTCTGATGTAATGACAAACGGGATTTTTTTGGCTGGTGGTGGAAGTTTGTTGAAAGGATTAGATGTTTTAATTGCTAAAGAAACAAAAATGCCTTGCAGAATTATTGACGACCCCATGACATCTGTTGTAAGAGGTTCGGGAATTGCTTTAGAAAACATTGAAACCTTAGCTGACTTGATGGCAAAGGATGAAGAGTGGGCAATAGCATAGTTTTTTTATATATTTTTATAAAAAAAGAACCTCAGCTACGATGTGCGTGGCGGAGGCCTGAATCAGTTGAGCTCTGGTTTGAATTGATTATTATAAACAATCACCTTTTTTGCGCCTAACTTTTCCATCAGACACCTCAAGCATTGGCCGTCTTTGGAGTTTGTGCTTGAGTAATAGTCATCGGTGGGAGTGCAAACGTACACCCTCTTACATGTTTTGCAGCAAACTTCTTTGCAGCACGGTGACCATTTTTTCATAGGAAAATCATCCATTAGAGCTCTTTATCAATCGTTCGCGTGCCGATGTAGATACTAATCAGAAATAAGGTAGTAAACCCTATTAAGCCCAGAATCCACCAAATCACCATGATATACCCTCTCTAAATGCGTTGAATTGTAAAAGAGGCGAAAACCGGCTACGACCCCACTATACAATTATTGAAAACTATGTCAAGTCTTTAATGGGTAGACCAATTTTGATACAATTGTTAAATGATTTCTAAAGAAGAAGTAATTCATATAGCCAAGCTTGCTAGGCTAGAGCTAACAGATGAGGATATTGTGAATATGCAGAAAGATATGTCTGCAATTTTGGATTATTTTGAAATACTTAAAAAAGCTAAAACATCAAATTCTAAAGATCAGATTTTACAATTAGAAAATGTATTACGGGAGGACGAAGTTTTACTGAAAAGATCTAGTTTAGCTGGAGACTTGGTTAAATTGGCTCCAGAAAGAAAAGAAGAACATATTAAAGTAAAGCAGATTTTATAATGCAATTACTAGATTTAACAATTAGGCAAATTCATGAAGGGCTAAAAAGTAAAAAGTTTACGAGTCAAGAAATTACTAAGGCCTATATTGAGCAAATTAAAAAGAATGATGGAATCATTGGAGCATATTTGTCTTTGACGGAAGACTTGGCTTTAGAGCAAGCTAAAAAGGCAGATATTGAAATTGAAAAAAATAATGAATTTCCACTTTTAACTGGAGTGCCATTTGCAGTAAAGGACGCAATTTTAGTTGAAGGAAAAATTGCAACTGCAGGGTCAAAAATTTTAGAAAACTATGTTTCTCCCTATGACGCAACTGTTATAGAAAAACTTAAGAGGGAGGGAGCAGTTATTTTAGGAAAAACAAATTTAGATGAGTTTGCCATGGGAGCTTCAACCGAAAATTCTGCTTTCAAAATTACAAAAAATCCACATGATACAAGTCGTGTGGCAGGAGGAAGTTCTGGAGGGTCTGCGGCTTCTGTAGCTTCAAACGAGGCAGTCTTTTCACTTGGTTCAGATACAGGGGGTTCTATAAGGCTCCCAGCGTCATTTTGTGGTGTTGTCGGATTGAATCCAACCTATGGAGCTGTCTCACGATACGGCTTAATTGCTTTAGCTTCTTCTTTAGACCAAATTGGACCATTTGCAAAAAACGTTGAAGATTGCAAAATAGTCTTTAAAGTAATATCGGGTAAAGATAAAAAAGACGCAACAAATCAAAACTATAATTTTGAAGATTCAAATTTAAAACTAAATGGTTTGAAGATTGGTATTCCCAAGGAATACTTTCAAGAGGGAATAGATAAAAATGTAGAAAAAGTTGTTAAAGATGCAATTAAAAAAGCAGAGGATGCAGGGGCGAAAATTACTGAGATAAGTCTTCCAAACTCTCAATATGCTATTGCCTGTTATTATATTATTGTACCATCTGAAGCTTCAGCAAACTTGGCAAGATATGATGGAATAAAATATGGTTTTTCAGAAAAGTCTGCAAAAGATTTGCTAGAAGTTTATTTAAAAAGCAGGGGCAAAGGACTAGGTAGAGAACCCCAAAGAAGAATTATGCTTGGCACATATGCTTTATCAAGCGGATATTATGATGCCTACTATAAAAAAGCTCAAGAAGTTAGGGAATTGATAAAAAAAGATTTTGTTAATGCATTTTTAAAAGTTGATCTGATATTCTCTCCGGTTGCTCCCTTTACAGCCTTTAAGGTTGGAGAAAAGGCAAATGACCCGTTGTCTATGTATTTAGTTGATATGTATACTAGCGCCGTAAAATTAGCCGGTCTGCCAGCCCTATCATTGCCAGCAGGTAAAGCAGACGGCTTGCCTGTTGGTTTACAAATTATAGGAAACTACTTTGAGGAATCAAAAATTCTGTCAGTTGCAGAAGAGTTGGAGAATTTGCTATAATCAAGGAACATTTTAAAATATGAGTCTTCCTTGGGATCAAAATTGGGAAAAACTTTATGATGCTTTAGGCATCAGGGATTTTATTTATTTTATTAGCTCTCCGAGTATTCAAGATACTCTTTTTCCAGTTAAATTAATATTTATAATTTTTGGGCTGTTTTTTTTGTGTGCCGTAATCTATTTTTACTTAAATAGTAGTTATTTAAGAAACGCATTCATAGAAGACTACTCTGAGTTTTTTGCATGGCAGGCTTATGGATTAAAAGCAGTTGATAAAAAGTGGAAATCTATTACTAAAAAAATTATAACAGAATCAGAAAAAGAGTATAAACTAGCCATGCTTGAGGCAGATGAATTTCTTTTTGAAGAAATGCAGGACGCAGAATTTTCAGGTGGTAGTTTTGAAGAGATGCTTAATGGAGATGGAAGAAGATTAATTCAAAATTGGGATGAAATTTTAGAGGCCCATAAAATAAGAAACTTAATAGTTCATAATATAAGCTATAGTTTGGATGTTAATTTGGCAAAAAGAATGCTAGAAGAATATGAGAAAGCTATTAAAAGTATTTATTCTTACTAGATTATCCTATAAAACCAATCCCAACTGCCCAAAGAATAGTGCTTAACGCAACCAAGCTTATTAGTATAGCCCAAAATATTCTAAATAATTTTTTTGATTTTATTTTCATTTTGATTATTTTTTAAGATTATTCTATGTCTCCCATAATAACAAAATTTAAGAAAAATAAAAGTAAAAAAAACCTCTCTTATTTTTTATTTAAAATGGGAGGTGTTTTCATAGTTTTAATTTTCTTGGCATTAGTTTTTGTTGACATTAATGTTTATTATAAAAAAAACCAATTTAACAGACAAGTTAATTCATTGGAAAAAAAAATGAAAGATTTGGAAGAAAAGAATGAAAAACTAAGAGAAGGAATATCTAATGAGGATAATGAGCATTATATAGAAAGGGTTGCAAGAGAGGAGATGGATTTGCAGTTGCCGGGTGAAAAAGTAGTGTCTTTTATTGATGTTAAAGAAGACCCAAAAGAAGAATTGCCAGATGACGATTACTTAATTAGCTTTTGGCTTTCGTGGATAGGAGGGTTTTTCAAAAAATAAATTATTTGATTTTTTAGTTTTTTGTGGTATTATTTGAACAGAACATTAAGTAAGGCTCCAGCTGGACAGTTGAGTTTGTTGCGATAACAGGCCGCGACAATAATCCCTTAGCATAGGTTTTGCCTCGATAAGCTTTGAGGTACCCGTCTTTTTGACCTCAAGCTATAAGGCAAAGACTGTTCACTGGTTCCGGACCGCGCGATCCTGGGGCACATCAGGACGCGCGGTCTTTTCAAAACAACTGATCGAGAAGATGAGCAGAGTATGGTGCTTCTCATGGATGTGGTACTGTTGCTATCATGGGTTCTCCTAATGAGGTAGGACTTCTGGATTTACCAGTCAGCAGTACTAGCTTATTTTCTTTCGGTTGTCAGGGGCCGCGCGAGTTCGGACGCGCGGCCTTTTTTCTTTGCATAAAATATGATAAAATTTTCTTAGAGATAATTAAAACCATCAACTTTGGCAGAAATAAAAGAAAACATTGATAAGATTAGCAAAAGAGTCCATTACTTGATGGACCGTCTTTGATGTTGAGGAGAAAGAGAAGGAAATTAAAGAATTAGAAAAAAGGACCCAAGAAAAAGATTTTTGGGAAAACCATCAGGAAGCAGGAAAAATCAGTCAAAGAATTTCAGATTTAAAAGAAGAGATTCAGTCTCTAGAATTGCTTACAAAAGAAGTCAAAGATTTAACAGATTTATTTGAGTTAGGACAAGATGTTAATCAGATCTATAATGAATTACAAGAGAAAGTAAATAAGGAAGAATTCAAGTTTTTTTTGTCTGAAAAGTATGATAAAAATAATGCTATATTAGAAATATTTGCTGGAGCAGGCGGAGTTGATTCTCAAGATTGGACTACAATGCTAAAGAGAATGTACGAAAGATACTGTGATAAAAAAGGTTTTAAGGTAAAAGTTTTAAGTCAATCTTTTGGAGAGGCCGGTGGACCAGATGGAAGAATTGGTACAAAGTCTGCAACTATTGAAATTAAGGGCAAATATGCTTTCGGGTTTCTAAAAAAAGAGTCTGGGGTTCACAGACTCGTGAGAATTTCACCGTTTTCAGCGCAAAAATTAAGACATACATCATTTGCTTTGGTTGAGGTTTTGCCAGAAATTGAGGATTCAGTTGAAATAGAAATAAAACCAGAGGACTTAAAAATTGATACATTTCGTTCATCCGGCCCAGGAGGGCAATATGTTAATAAAACAGAGTCAGCAATAAGAATCACTCATTTGCCAACTGGATTAGTGGTTGCTTGTCAGACAGAAAGGCTTCAAGGTAAAAACAAAGAAAAGGCGCTGAAAGTTCTTCATTCAAAGCTGTATAAATTAAAGGAAGAAAAGCATAAAAAAGAAATTAAGGAAATTAAAGGAGACTCGGTTTCAGCTTCATGGGGGAATCAAATAAGGTCATATGTGTTGCATCCATATCAAATGGTTAAAGATTTGAGGACACAATGCCAAACTAGTGATACAGAAGGAGTTCTAGATGGCCAGATTGATGACTTTATTAATGAAGAATTAAAAATGGTTAATAATTAAAAAAAATATTTTGATTAAGTTTCAAAACGTCACAAAAATATATCCGCCAAGCACAACTGTTTTACAGGAGATTTCTTTTGAAGTAAAAGATGGAGAATTTATTTCAATTGTGGGAAAGTCGGGAGCCGGCAAAACAACTTTAATTAGAATGATTTTAGGACTTGAAACTCCTACTTCAGGTGAGGTATTTTTTAGAGGTCAAAACATAAGTTCGTTAGAGGGGGATTATTTGCAGGATGTGAGAAAAAAAATTGGTGGTATTCATCAAGACTACAGACTTTTACTAAATAAAACCGTTTTTGAAAATGTAGCTTATATCTTGGAAGTTGAGGGGCTAGATGATATTGAAATTAATTCTCAGGTACCTAAGGTTTTGGAGGCAGTTGGTTTGTCAGACAAGTTAAACAATTTTCCTGAACAATTATCCGGTGGAGAGCAACAGCGATTGGCGGTGGCTCGTGCTATAATAAATCATCCAGATGTGATAATTGCCGATGAGCCAACCGGAAATTTAGACCCATATAATTCTTATGAGGTCATATCTCTTTTGGAAAAAATTAACAAAGTTGGAAAAACAGTTATTTTAGCTACTCACGATAAAGAAATTGTAAACAAGTTAGGTAAACGTGTAATAACACTTGAAGAAGGAAGAATTATAAGAGATGAGTCAAAAGGAAGATTTTTAATATGATTAACCTAAAAAGAGCATTTTCTTTTGCATTAACTGATTTTTATCGAAACAAGGGAATTTCCGTTTCTGCAATTTTTGTTTTAACTCTAACAAGTCTGCTTGTGACAGGGCTTTTTTTAACACATGGAGTTAGTAGTTATTTAATTGACACTATTCAAAACAAGATTGATATTACTGCCTATTTTAAAGAAAGTACTAGCGAGCAAGATATTTTAAGTGTTAAAGATGAAATTTTAGCCAATGCGCCAAATACAAAAAGTATTGATTATGTTTCAAAAGAAGATGCTTTAAGCGATTTTTTACAAAGACACAAAGAAAGTGAAGTTTTTTCAAAAGCTTTAATTGAGGTGGGTGGAAATCCATTTTTACCTTCATTAAATATAGTGACAGGGGGAAACACAACTCAATACGAAAAAATCGCCGAGATACTTGAAGGACAGCAGTTTGAAGATATTATTGAGAAAGTTGATTTTTCTGAGAAAAAGGCTACAATTGACACAATTTTCTCTATTACAAGAAGTGTTAATATTGTAGGATTATTGCTTGGTTTGGTTTTTGTTTTTATTGCAATATCAATAGTTTTTAACACAATCAAGCTTATTATTAATACTGCAAAAGAAGAGATTAATACTATGAAAATAGTTGGGGCTTCAAACTGGTTTATTAAGGCACCATTTGTTATTGAGGGTGGTATTTTTGGTTTAATTGCTTCTTTAGTTTGTCTTTTGTTAACAGTTATTGCGGTTTTGGCACTTACTAGATTTATTTCTGTGATTTTGCCTGGGTTTAGTTTGGTTAGTTATTTCTTCTCAAACTTATTTTTAATTCTACTAATTCAAATTGCCGTAGGTGTTGGAGTCGGAGTAGTTTCAAGTATTATAGTTGTAAACAGGCATTTGAAAGTTTAGATAAAATTTAATAATTGCGGGATCGTCTAATGGTAGGACACATCCCTCTGGAGGATGGTATCTTGGTTCGAGTCCAAGTCCCGCAGCCAACACATGCTAAGCCGAGTGTCAAGGGCCCCTGAGGCAATTGTGCGACTAAAATCCCTACCGCACTAGGGTGGCTGAGTCCCGTTCGAATCCTAGTCCCGCAGCAGCCATATGCTAAGTCAGGTGACTGAGACGCATAAGGAACTTTTCCTTCGATTGCAAACCGGCTGAGCGCCGCATTCAGAACAAAAAATTCGCCCGAAAGGCGATTTTTTGTTAGAATGAGTTCATGAAGATTAATAGCTTTTTAAAATTAATTATCTGTATTACCATTTCAGAATCAGCAGGAATTCTAGGATCTTTTTTCACAATTTCTGCAATTCCGACTTGGTATGCTTCATTGCAAAAACCATTCCTTAATCCTCCAGCTTGGATTTTTGGGCCAGTTTGGGTAACACTTTACTTATTGATGGGTATTTCGTTATGGCTGATTTGGAAAAGTGATTCAAAAGAAAAAAAGAAGGCAATACGGTTATTTCTTATACAATTAGTTTTAAATGCTATTTGGTCACCCATCTTTTTTGGAGGACAATCCATCGGAGGAGCATTAGCGGTTATTGTTCTTTTGTGGGCGGTTATTGTGTTAGCTATCTTAGTGTTTACTAGAATTTCTAAAGTGGCTGCTTGGCTTCTTATTCCATATATTCTTTGGGTTAGCTTTGCCGGATACTTAAACTTCATGCTATTTATTCTTAATCATTAAAACTTATGAAAGGATATATTCAAAATATTGAAAAGTTATCACTAGAAAACAATAACTTCCGCCAAGTACTATACACTGATAAGAATAGTCAGTTAGTGCTTATGTCATTATTAGCAGGGGAGGAGATTGGGGAGGAAGTGCATGACGTCGATCAATTTCTAAGAGTAGAAAAAGGTACCGGCAAGGCAGTGCTTGAAGGCACTTCCCATGACATTACCGACGGCAGCGTTATTGTAGTCCCGGCTGGCACTAAGCATAACATTATGAATACTAGTTCTGAATCAATGAAGTTGTATACTCTCTACATGCCTCCGCATCACCGTGATGGAGTGATCCATAAAACTAAGGCTGAAGCGGAAGCCGACACTGAACATTTTGACGGGAAGATAACTGAGTAGTAAATGTATGAAATATTTTGAATACGGGGTTCGTACTCATGAATCAAAAGGATTTATTGGGCAATTCGGCGAGAAACCAAACAAGCAATGGGAGATGGTGATGGATGCACTTACACGACTTGGAATCCAAGGCTGGGAAGTTTACCAAGTTGTTAATAAAAATGATGTAGTGCATTTTTTCCTCAAAAGAGAAATTTCTCAAACGGATGCCGAAAGGATATATGGCACTAAGGATGAAGAGACTTACCCGTTAGGATTTGTTGACCATATCAAAAAATAAGTAGTTTCAGAAAATCGCTATTTTTCTATCCTTGAGCACTAGCTTACTTTTCAGGAAAAATAGCAGCTCTCTTTTTTCAACCAATGTGCCTTCCTTGAGTAAATACTTAGCGTAGTTCCGTATATCAACTTCGCTATTGCTATTTCCTTTTTTGTGTCCAAGTACTCCAATCCTGAATTTATTGAATCTAGCTATTTCTTGCTCAATTCTCGATTTTACACCAAGTTCGTCTAGATTAATTTTATCCATTAAATTTGTTAGCTCCTCAATTAAACTTGGTTCATTTATGGCCGGATTGCTGCAGTCTATATTTCTCGCTTTGGTGCAGAAGTAATAGACGTGTCTGTTTGTGCCACCATCTTTTAATTTCTTGAATTTCTCATCGGCGGATATTCCTGATCCGCAGTATCCGCATTTGATAAGTTTAGTGAAGGCGAATTCTTTTGATTCTGTTTTTGGTACAAAGTTTTCACTTAATGCAGTTTGAACTTTATCAAAGAGAGGTTTGTCTATAATTGGTGTATGTTTTCCGTTGTACCAATTTCCGCTACCAACAGGGAATTCAAACTCTCCATAGTAGAAAGGGTTTCTTAATATCAGGTAAATATTGCCAAGCACTAGGGGTTTGCCAGTTTTACTTTTAAATTCTATTTCATTAAGCCATCTGAATAATTTTCTACCACTCCATTGTTCATTGGCTACTTTCTCAAACATTTGTTTGATAACAGGTGCTCTCTTAGGATCTATTCTGCATTGGCATTTTTTATCGACATGTTTTTCATTGAGATAGCCAGTCGGAGCTACTCCGGGTCGATATCCCATTTCACACCGTGTCTTCAGTCCACGTTTTACGTTTACCGCTTTATTATCATTCTCTAGTTTAGCTTGGCTCCCAAGTATCATAAGTAGGAATTTCTCATTTGGGTTATTGGTAAATCGTTGCCCATGAGTTCTTATCTCAATCAGTAATTTTTGATCTATCAAATCTACTATTGACCCAAGGTCACCTGCGTTTCGGCTTAGTCTATCTGGTGCCCAAGTGAGAATCGCATTGTATTTTCCAATCCTAATTTCATCAATCATCTCATTAAAGATTTTTCTTTGGCCAACTTCCTTAGAAGAATGCGATTCTCGTTTGATATCAATAATTTTCAGATTCTCTTTTTCCGCCAGTGCCAACATCTCTTTAATCTGAGAATCTATGGAGAGCACCTGCTTATCCTCGGCCTCCGTTGATTTGCGTGCGTAGAGGCAGTATTTAAGCTTAGGAGCCACAATAGGAGGGGATTGGCCATTCCTTTGCGTCGTTATTGTTTGTGTCATGTTGATACAGTTTAGTTGAATACATCTATTCGACCTTTTCTGTATCAAGGAATGACGCAATAGCGCTAAGGAGTCCAGGCCCCATCAGTTGGTAACTTCTACCCTACAGTCGCGTAACGGGTGATTTTTTGATAGGATTGAATTATGAGAAAAGTCCTATTACTAACTCTCTTTTTTATTGGCATATCTGTTTTGCCTTTTAATGCCTTTGCTCAAAATTCATTCGAGCAGAAGATTTCAGTTGTAAAAGCAAGAGTGGTTGAGATTATTAGTGAGAGAACAGAAGATTATGAAGATATAGATGGCTTTGCCGAAACGACAACAATACAGGAAATTAGAGTAAGAATTTTAGAAGGAGAAAAAGAGGGGAATATTGTAGAATTTTCAAATGATTATTTAGCACTCAAATCTGGCGAAACTTTTTATTTGAATATTATAGAACAGCCAGATGGAACCATATCCTATAACCTTAATTCGCCATATAGGCTTAATACTCTTTTTATCTTTTTAATACTGTTCCTAATTGTCGTATGTTGGCTGGGAGGAAGGCAGGGCATTAGAGGATTGATTAGTTTGGCTGGAAGCTTAATTTTGATTGTATTTGTGCTCATCCCAAGTATTCTTAGTGGATTCTCTCCGATTGTTGCCAGTTTAGGCATTGCCTCGGTAATCATCATTGCCGGTTCTTACATTACTCACGGATTCAATAAAACTACTACCGCCGCAGTTGCGGGCATGATGGTTACCATTCTAATAACAGGAGTAATGGCATACTATGCGATGAACGTAGGCCGCCTCGAAGGATTAGATGAACACGCTATTTATCTTAACATCGGCAGTCAGATTAATATTGATTTAACGGGGCTTTTATTTGGAGCCATTTTGATTGGGCTTTTGGGAGTGCTATATGATGCAGCTATAAGTCAGGCCATAGCTATTGAGGAGTTACACAGAGTAGCTCCACATCTTAACCGATGGGTAATTTACAAAAGAGGCATTAGAATTGGAAGAGAGCATATTGGAGCTTTGGTTGATACACTTGCCATTGCCTATGTGGGAGCATCCCTGCCACTCCTTCTTCTTTACGCTAAGAGCAATGAGCCATTTTTATTAACTATAAATCAGGAAATTTTCGCTACGGAAATCATTCGTATTCTTGTTAGTAGTATTGGCTTGATTTTGGCAGTTCCTCTAACCACGCTTCTTGCAGCTTATATTATCATTAAAGATAATAGCGGAAGTTCTGATGAAGCAACTATTAAGAAAGAGGAAAAAGATCTTGATCACGTAGGGCATATTTAGCAAAAAGGGTGCTATAATAAATAAAAAGATTAGAAATAAAAACTATTATGGATAAAAAATATATCATGCTGGGAGTGGGAATTGCGGGCACTGCTATTTTGGGAGTTGTTGGATTTTACTTTCTAACACCTGCCGTTGCGCCGACGCAAACAGCACAAGAGTCAGTTGAAATGCTGCCGGAAATGCAAAGCCCGGGAGAAAAAACATTTGCTGTTATTGGGGCAGAATCAAGCGCCACCTATCAACTTGGAGAAGTGCTGAATGGCAAGCCAACGCAGGTTATTGGCACTACCAGCGATATTGCCGGCAGTGTAGTAATAAGTATGAATAATCCTTCCGCAGTTACATTTGGGGAAATCAAAATAAATGCCAGAACATTTAAAACAGACATTGCTAATCGTGATAATAACGTAAGGAAGTTGGTGCTAAAAGCTGATGAACCAGCTAATGAATTTATCGTATTCAAACCAACATCGGTAACAGGTGTGCCCGCTACTCTAGAGGTGGACAAAGAATTTCCAGTAACTATTATTGGCGATATTACCATTGCTGGTGTAACTAAATCGGTAACTTTTACCGGAAACATGATTTTTGGTACAAATAATGCGAAAGTGATGGCAAATACTATGTTGGCCTACGAAGAATTTGGCGTATTTGTGCCGAATTTCCCATTCTTGGCCAACGTAGATAAAATGGTAAAGCTAAGTGTTTCCTTGGTGGCAAAATAATAAAAAAGCCGCCAAGGTTTTTACCGAGGCGGTTTTTTTATTGCATTATTTCTTAATGAAGAACGGTTTAACTGCATAGGTGTACGCAATGCAGAGAAAAGCGGTAATGCCGTAAAAAATCCATACCACCCGCGTGGGACCTGATTGTAGAGTACTACCAATTTTGAGAGCGTGGAAAAAACTCAAAAGAAATCCGATATTGCTAATTATTAGTACCGCATTCCAGTGTTTTGAAAAAAACTGAAACTTTCTTTTGAGAGCCTTGACAACGTCGTAACTAATGAGTAAAAGCCAACTGATAATTCCCAGGGTAACGGGTATAGTTCCGTAGTAAAGATAAATATTTTTCATGCTAAATTGCATGCCAATAAGCAATAGCAGGGGGTGGAGAATCAAGCTAATCAAGATAATTAAAGCGGTAACATTGACGGTAATATCGAAGGGAATATATTTTCTTAGCCAATTTTCAAACGCTCCCATGAGCGAGTGTAGCCATAAAAGTGAGGCCGCCAGCAAACCAAAAAACGGAAATAACATCATGGGCAAGTGACTGTCAAAAGCCCACTGGGTTGCTTGGAATCGCACCGATAAAGGATAAAGCACTGCCGTAGCCGCAAAAAGCGTGATAAGAGTAGTGATAATGTTGGCCTTGGTAATGTGATATTGCATATTTTTATGTATTATATCACAGTGTGCTACAATAAGAACGTATGATACCTAATAATTCTCCCTGGATACAACAGCTTAAGCGCACTCGGCCGGTTGTGTCACTGGATAAAAATATAGCTTCTGATGTTGTAATTGTTGGCGGCGGCATTGCCGGAGCAGCCACGGCCTTTTTTGCGCTCCGTAATACTGATAAGTCCATTATTCTTATTGAAGCGGGCAAGGTAGCCCATGGAGCTACCGGACACAATGCTGGGCAGGTCGCAAGTTACTTTGAGAGGTCTCTTTCGGGAATGATTGAAGAGTTCGGTGTTGAGATGGCAGTTAATGGCCAGCGTTCCATTGAATCGGCATGGATGTTGCTTGACCAAATCATAGTAGAAGCAAAACTGCAGACTCCATTATATAAGTTTACGGGCTACGCCGGATTATCAAGCTTTGATCAGGTGGTTAGCCACCTTAAAAGCAACCGTTATCGCGTGGCTCATAATTTGTTACAGGAATCTATTATGCTTGCCGAAAACTGGGATCGGTTGGCGGATGTGCCTAGTGAGCACAAAAGCCTTTATACAATTGCTCCCCAAGCGGATTTACTTAAGCTTCTTGAAACGAATAATAAAGATTACATAGCTGCGCTTTCCTATCCGAAAGGGTGTATGAATAGCACCCTATTTACCGAAGAGCTTATCGGCTACCTTATGGCGACATATAAAAACCGTTTTTCTTTTTATGAAGGCAGTCCCATGAAAAAGGTGGAGCTTAATAAGAACGAAGCAGTGCTTGAAGTGCTTTCGCACACCATAAGGGCTGGAAAAGTTATTTTATGCACTAATGGATTCGAAAATTTCACCATCCAAAACAATGTCGGCGATGAAATTAATACGAAATTCCACCATTTGGTTGATGGGCGAATTGGCTATATGGCAGGATATGTGCAACCGCTGGACCAGCCTCCCGTTGCGGTAAGCTATTTCTCAAAAACCAAGGAAATCATTAAGGATCCAACCGGTGAAAGCTATTTTTATTTAACTCGCCGTCCTTATGAGTATGGGGGCGATACCTCTTACAACCTTGTTTGTGCCGGTGGACCGGAAAAAGTACTCCCGAACGAAGCGATGTATGTACCAGAAGAATCTTGGGAGGATGCCAAAAACCTAATAGCTGATTTTCTCCGTAGTAACTACGGTAAACATCCAAAGGAGGATATAGAATATTCATTTTACTGGCATGGCCTTATGGGGTATACTCCCAATGGCATTCGGCGGATCGGGCCTGAATCATGTAACCCTATCCTTCTCTATAACCTTGGATGTAACGGAGTAGGCATTTTGCCATCAATTTTTGGCGGTCAACGCATCGCCAAGTTTTTAAATGGCGAAGATGTCGAAAAATCTATCTTTGATCCTCAGGATCAAGTGAAATAAATCAATACGCTTGTGGGTGCAAGATTATGATTGAAAAAATTACTTTTTATATATCGCCAATTGTCACGGAATACGGCGCGTTCGGCGTTTTTTTAGCCACTCTGCTTGAAGAAATTGTTGCGCCCATTCCTTCACCGCTCGTTCCACTTATGGCAGTTTTTTCTTTTGCCGGCCAGCGAGGGCTTACTAATAGTAGCTTGGCGGGCACTGTTTGTTATCGCTTTTCCGGTCGCTCTTGGAATAACTCTTGGATCACTGGCTATTTACGGTATTGGTTATTGGGGAGGAAAACCTGTCATTGAAAAAACTGAAAAATGGCTTGGATTAAGCTGGCAGGATGTGGAAAAAACAGAACGGAGACTTATCCGCGGAAGAGGCGATGAGATTGCACTTTTTGTGTTGAGAGTATTGCCGATTGTTCCGGGCGTAGCGATCTCCTGTTTTTGCGGAATAGTACGCTATCCCCTAAAAACATTTGCGATGATTACCTTTCTTGGCGCACTAGTACGTGCTGTTGCTTTAGGTATTGCGGGTTGGTATGTGGGAGCAGTGTATCTAGCATACGTAGATGCCATTTCTAAAATAGAGAATTATATTTTTGCCATTTTAATTATTTTAGGATTATTCTTTGTAGGACGATTCTTTTTTAAAAAATATCATGATGCAAAAGAAAAACATTCTGTCAACTAATCATATTGAAGAATTGGCTAGCCATGATGCTATCAAATTAAAAACCCCAGTAAGCGAAGTCGCTTGGCATGAATTGGGTCATCATTTAGGTTTTAGCGAAAAGGAAATTCGTGCATTTGAAGCTAAAAGAGGAAAATAATCTGCGAAGTTCAGTGAACTAAAGATAGAAGTCAATAGATGGCGAAGCAATTACTTCGTTCTTTTAATTCTTCGAATTACACTTTTTACAAAGTCCGTAAAATTCCAATGAGTGATGCTTGATTTGGGTAAACCCTTTGGTTTGTCCTAAAATCTGTTGATGCACCGTTTCTAAATTACAATCTTCAATATCCTCAATCCTACCACATCCCGTGCAGATGATATGGTGATGATGGGCCATATCAAAAAACTCATAATGAGCATTATTCTGCCGCAAATCTATCTGGCGAATAATTCCATTCTCTTTCAGTTTGGTCACACAGCGATAAACAGTTGCTGGGTCAAGATGCCTATCAATGCCATTAATAATATCTTGGCTACTGATAGGTTTTTTTGATTTCTGAATAAAGGAAAGAATAGTTAAATGTCCAGGTGTTGCTTTCATTCCTGCTTTGCGAAGTAGGGAGTAGAGTTGATTTTCTTGGTCACTTTTCATATTGTCACTTTAACACAAACGCAAGTTACTTGCAATTAATTTGACCCGGGTATTCACATTGTTTATATTGTCTCTATCAGCTGCCTTAATGTAGTCAGCGCTTAGCTCGCTTTAATTTTTAAACTATATGCCTGTTTGTGCTCCGTCCACATATGGTTTTGACCTTATTTAAAGCGAGTTAAACGCTGACTACATAGGGTTTTCAGCAGTTCTTTCCAATTCAGATCAGGAGATTCCAAATGCAGATTTTCTCTGCCGTCGGTCCTTTGGGCGCCGGGAAGACCACGCTCACGATTAACACCATCGAAGCGATGATCCGCGAAGGCATGACCAGCAAAGATCGCTGTGCCTACATCATCAACGACGAAGGGGCCCAGGTGGACGGGTCGCTCATTGAGCGCTCGGCCCGGGTACTGCCCATGACGAGCGGATGCTTTACTTGTTCGGATGAGGCAGAACTCCGCAAGAAGCTCGATGAAATGGCCCAGCAGGAGATGGAATGGGTCTTCCTGGAAGGATTCGGGATGACCTCGGGCAGCGAAACCAAAAAGTTCCTCAAGTCTGTTCCGTACCCGTTCCGGATCGTCTGCGTGCTGGATTTCAAAAACCACCAGCGCAACCTCGTCAGGTACTCTGACGTGGTAAAGTCACAGGTCCACGCCGCTACCATCGGAACCGGCCTCACCAAATATGGCAGGGCTTTGACTCTGATGGATTTGCCGGATACTGAGGTGCTCGACTTCGTCGCTCGTAACAGCCACGGCAAACCGGCATTCCTGATCCCCGAGGATGGGTACCTTCCACTGGAGCTGCTTGCGAAAGCAGTTCAGCCTTCGGGAGTTGCCATGTCATCGTCATGCTCGCATCACGATCATGGACACGACCACAGCCACCACCATCATGTCCATGCCATGCACGCTTACTCATACGAGTTGCGTGACGGCACGACATTCTCACAGGTAGTGTCGGCGTTTAGGGGCTGTCCGGCCTACATTTGGAGAATCAAGGGTGCGGTGGAAAGCAAGCTCTTTAACTCTGTCTTTGACGACTGGAAGCAGACTTCTCAGGATAATCGGTCATTCGTGACTTTCTACTCCCGAAAAGAAATCCAGCTCGGCACTGATCTGCCTGGACTCGCTCAACTCGTCGT